>ERZ1106963.1644-NODE-1644-length-26012-cov-28.036291_pt1 | contig 26012 bp, 25 predicted proteins | sample MGYA00403681_ERZ1106963 | MGnify/ENA primary metagenome ERZ1106963 (study PRJEB35170, sample SAMEA104062407) | human gut metagenome | biome: human gut; feature: human-associated habitat; material: faeces | place: Denmark | collected 2012-05-03 ...
CAGTGTGCGGTTGACGTCGCTCATTGTGCGCCTTTAGGCGCGGCTGGTATTATGGCCCCTATGGGGCCGTTCTGCAAACCCCGCGTTTTCACGCGGGGTTATGATTGTATAGACAGCCGTTAGGCGGGAAGTTTCTCCGAGGACCGTCCGCTGGGGTGGGCCCCTGCCGCCGCAGGCGGTAGGGCGGGCGATGGAATGGCCCGAGTCGTGTCCGAGGAGGAAGCTTCCCGCCCAACGGTTGATTTACGCCAGCGCGCCCTTATCCAGCCATTTGCCCCGCGCCATGCGCAGCAAAAACAGTGCGCCGCGGGTGCAAAGCTCCGCGCACATGGCTGCCCATACACCCACCAGCCCAAAGCGGGGAGCCAGCAGGACCGCCAAGGTCAGCCGCACGCCCCACATACTGACAAGGTTCAGGATAAAGCAGCCGGTGCTGTCGCCCGCGCCCTGCATGGAGCCGCTGGCCACGATGCTTGCCCCGAACATCGGTTCGGCAAAGGCTTCGATGCGCAGCACCCGTGCGCCCAGCGCAATGACAGCGGCGTCGGCGGTAAAAATGCCCATCAGCTGCGGGGCAAACACATACAGCCCCACGCCGGTAAGCGCCATGATGCCCATGCCCATGGCGGTGCACAGCCATGCAAAGCGCTTTGCCATGTCCCGGCGGTTTGCGCCCACGGCCTGTCCCACCAGCGCAAGGGCAGCGTCCTGAATGCCGTAGCCCGCCATGTAGCACAGGCTCTCGGCGCTGACCCCCAGACTGTTGGCGGCAATGGCGGTGGTGCCCAGCCCGGACACGATGCGCACTAGCAGCACCTGTGCCGAGGACAGGGCAGCGCGCTCTGCCGCCAACGGTGCGCCCACCTTCCATACGTTGTGCAGGCAGGCGCGGGTAATGTGCCAAGAGCCGGGCTTGCGGATGCACAGTGGGCCATCCCGCAGCAGCAGAACGCCCAACGCCAGCGTACCGCCCACAGCGTTGGCGAGTGCCGTGCCCAGCGCCGCGCCCGGCACGCCCCAGCCCAGACCCCAGACCGTGAGGTTTTGACCGAACACCGTCATCTCCCGGGTGGGGTTGATGAGGAAAAAGTTGAAGATGATGTCCAGCACGCAGGTGAAGATGCTGATAAGGCCGGGGGTAAGCGCATCACCGGTGGAGCGCAGCATGGCGGCGTAGGTGCCCATGGCCATGATGAAGGGCAGGGAAGCCGACCAGATGGCAAAATAGGCCGAAGCATTTGCCCGCAGTGCCGTGTCTGCGCCCAGCCACCCGGGCAGAAACCGGCTGATGCCGATGCCAAAGGCTGCTGCCGCCAGACCCACCGCCAGATTGAACAGCATGGACTGCCGCAGAACGCCCCGGGCATCCTGCTGGCGGTCTGCGCCCAGATACTGCGCCACCTGAATGGAAAACGCCATGCACAGCCCGGCCAGCATCCCGTGCAGCAGCCATGTGCTGGAACTGACAATGCCAATGGAGGCAGTGGCGGCGGCACCGATATGCCCCACCATGGCTGCATCGATGTACTCCATGGCGGTGACCACGATCTGCTGCAAAATGGAAGGGATACTCAGCGTCAGCGCCACCTGTGCGGTGTGGCGCAGCGGCACCTGCTCGCCCTGCCGCATCCGGGCAGAGAGCTGCTCAAGTGTAATGGACATGGAACCTCCTGCGTTGTGGGTGAAAATTACAGACTAATACATTATTATAGAGAGCCGCGGGAGAAAAGTCAATCCGCAGCGAATTTTGCCGCCGGGATTGATTTTTGGGCAAGGGCGTGATACACTCACAACGTACTATACAGAAAGAAAGAGGAATGTTATCTTATGATCCAAATGCTTACCTCTGTCATCGGGCAGCGGGGCGTGGATGCCATGGCATTTTTGCTGGCGTTCGCCCTGACCGCCCTGACGGATTCCATTTTCCGCGATAAACTGCCCCACGACCACGGCCGCGCCTTTGCGGTGAACGGCGAGCTTTCCAAGGGCAAGGCGCGAGGCTCCGGACTGATCTTTGTGCTGTGCATCGCACTGGTGTCGCTGGCGTTCCTGCCCTTCACCACCGAGTATGTGGTGTACAATGTGCTGATCATCGCCTCCATGCTGTCCGGCTATCTGGACGATGCCGCCGAGACCGCGTGGAACGAGTACAAAAAGGGCATCATTGATTTTGTCATTGCGGTGCTGGCGGGCGTCACCTACCTGAACTTCAACGGCTGCGGCGTACACTTTTTGCAGTGGAGCTTCACCCTGCCGTATGCGGTGTACCTGCTGCTCATCGTCATCCTTATCTGGGCAAGCATCAACGTGGTCAACTGTACCGATGGTGTGGACGGCCTTTCTGCCAGTCTGGCGGTGGTGACCATCGGCACCTATCTGCTGGCCTATAAGACCGAGTTGGGCGCGTATGCTACGGCTGGTGTGGTGTTCATCGGTGCGCTGCTGGCCTACCTGTGGCTCAACGCCAAGCCCTCCAGCCTGCTGATGGGCGATGCCGGCAGCCGCGCAATGGGCTTTTTCATCGCCATGCTGTCGCTCAAGTGCGGTCATCCGTTTGCCTTTTTGCTTGCCGCCATTGTGTTCATCGCAGACGGCAGCTTGGGCATTTTGAAGATCAGCCTGAAGCGTTTTCTGCACATCTGGATCTTGAAAAACACCCTGACCCCCCTCCACGACCATGTGCGCAAGCGCAAGGGCTGGAGCGATGAGCAGGTGGTAGCCCGCTGGCTCATTCTGCAGTGTGTGGCTTCGGCTCTGCTGCTGCTCTTTGTGCGGGGCTGATACCCGCCGCGACCTCTCGTGAAAATGCAAGCCCGGAAAGTCTGCGGACTTTCCGGGCTTGCTCTGTCTTAAAACAATCTTCTCAGCATTCCACCCCTGCCTTTTTGCACGCCGCCTGCACCACATGCCCTACCAGCACCGAGGTGGTCACGGTGCCCACGCCGCCGGGCACGGGGGTGATGGCGTCCACCACCGGCTCTGCGGCGTCAAACTGCACGTCACCGCAGAGTTTGCCCTCCTCGTTTACATGGATGCCCACGTCCACGACCGTCTGGCCTGCCCGCAGGCAGTCCGCGCCCACAGCGGCCATCTTGCCCATGGCGACTACCACGATGTCGGCCTGCTTGCACACTTCCGGCAGGTTCTGCGTGTGGGAGTTGCACAGGGTCACGGTGGCGTTTTCCCGGTCCAGCATCATGGCGGCGGGCTTGCCCACCACAAGGCTGCGTCCTACCACCACGGCACGCTTGCCGGAAAGGGGGACGTTGTAATACTTCAAAATTTCCATGCAGGCCTGCGCGGTGCAGGGGGCATAGCCCAAATCGGTGTTCGTGAACACCCCAGCCAGCGAAGCGTCCGTAATGCCGTCAATGTCCTTTTCCGGGCGCAGGGCGGCGCGGACGGTGCGGTCATCGAACTGCTTGGGCAGGGGACGGAACAAAAGACAGCCGTGGATGCCATCGTCCGTGTTCACCTCGTCCAGCACCCGGAGCAGCTGCTCCTGTGTGGCGTCGGCGGGCAGCACGAACTGCTTGACGGCGACGCCCACCTTGCCGCAGCGGGTCATTACGCCCCGCTCGTAGGAGAGGTCGTCCTCCCGCTCGCCCACCCGCACCACGGCCAGCGTGGGGGTGATGCCCTTGGCTTTCAACTGCTCGCAGAGCAAAGCGTTGCGCTCGTTCATGGCGGCCACCACCGGCGCACCTTTTAAAATCGTTGCCATATACTTTCCCTCATTTATGATGTTATTTATTGCGGAGTTTCCCGCTGACGGCGCTGAATACTTCGTCTGCCCGGGGCACAAACTCTGCAAGCAATGCGCCTGCCCGGGCGTCCAGCGCGGCGGCGCGGGCGCGGTCTGTCATCAGTTTTGTGTTGATGAACACATTCAGGCTTGCGGCTTGCAGGGCTGCCTTGCACAGCACGGCGGCGCAGCCTGCGTCCGACACCGCCAGCACGCTGCCTTTGGCGGCATACTGCTCAGCCAGCACGGTGCCCTCGGCGCACTTTTCCATGATCTGCAGCGGCACGGCGCTTGCACCGTCCAGTGCGGCTTCCAGCACAGCGGCCTTGTGTGCGGCCTGCTCCGGGGTGTCCTTGGGCAGGCCATAGGCCGCAGCCAACGGCGCAAAGGCGTCGGCATCGGCCTGTACCAGCGCTTCCAGCTCCAGCCGCAGGGCTTCAGCCCGGGCGTTCAGTGCCTGAATGTCCGCTTCCACGGCGGCGTACTTCTTTTTGCCGGTGGTCAGGCAACCCACCATGTTGCCCAGCGCCACACCGGCAGCGCCCACCAGCGCGGCCGTGCCGCCGCCGCCCGGTGTGGGCGCTTTGCTGGCAAGCTGTGCCAGAAACTGTGCGCAGCTTAGATCGTTCATTTCCATGTGTAGATACCCCTCTCTGTTACAAAGGCGTCCAGCCGCTGGTCGTGGGCGTCCACGGCGGCGCAGGGGACGCGCTGAACCTCCAATGCAATGCCAATCTTCACCGCCCGGGTGCAGCGAGGCAGGTAGCGGTCGTAGTAGCCCTTGCCCATGCCCACCCGGCGGCAGTCTGCGTCAAAGGCGGTGCAGGGCACCAGCACCAGATCCAGCTGCTCCGGCTGCAAAAGGGTGGAGTGCTCCGGCACCGGTGCGCGGATGCCGTACTGTCCCACCGCCCAGCCGTCCGCGCCTGGCACGGCTGCGGTAAGGGTAAAGCCCTTGCCGCACACCGGGTAGGCTACCGTTTTACCCTGCCGGACAGCTTCGGCGGCCACGGCGGCAAGGTTGGCTTCGCCCCCAAAGGCTGCGTAGAGCAAAAGGGTATGGGCAGTGCGGTAGACGTCCAGTTCCAGCACCCGGCGGCACAGCGCTGCGTTGGCGGCGGCGCGCTGCGGCGCATCCAGCGCTTTGCGGGCGGCACGGCCGGCGGTACGCTGCGCCTGTTTTTCCTCGGCAATGGTCATACAAAACACCTCGCTTCACCTGTGGGGGAAGAAACTTGAAAAATATACAAAATCGACAGTGCGTTTTTATACAAACATAATAAACACTTCAGACAAAAAAAGCAAGCCTTTTGGCGAAAAGAGGATTGAAGCCGCCGCCGCTTTCTGCTATGATTATCTTACAGCAGCAAGCGCCGCGCAGGCACCGCGCTGAGAGAATCTACAACATTTTGTGGAGAGGGGCAAGTAAAATGTACAAGGATATGATGGACACCATCGGCATGGTCAATGCAGCCGACCCAGAACTGGGCGCAGCCATGGAGCGGGAACTGACCCGTCAGCGCGAGAACATTGAGCTGATCGCCAGCGAGAACATCGTTTCGCCCGCCGTGATGGCAGCCATGGGCAGCGTGCTGACCAACAAGTACGCCGAGGGTCTGCCCGGCAAGCGCTACTACGGCGGCTGCGTCTATGTGGACGAGGTGGAGAATATTGCCATCCAGCGTGCCTGCCAGCTGTTCGGGGCAAAGTACGCTAACGTCCAGCCCCATTCCGGCGCACAGGCCAACCTTGCCGTGTATTTTGCCCTGCTGGAGCTGGGCGATACCGTCATGGGCATGGACCTTTCGCAGGGCGGTCACCTGACCCATGGTTCCCCGGTGAATATGTCCGGTAAAAACTACCACTTCATCTCCTACGGTGTCGGCGCAGACGGCGTGATCGACTACGCCGAGCTGGAAAAGCAGGTGCGCAAGGTGCGCCCCAAGATGCTGGTGGCGGGCGCTTCCGCCTACCCCCGCGCCATCGACTTTGAAAAGCTGGCCGAGATCGCCCACGGCTACGGCGCATACCTGATGGTGGATATGGCGCACATTGCCGGTCTGGTGGCGGGTGGTCAGCACCAGAGCCCCGTACCCTACGCCGACGTGGTGACCACCACCACCCACAAGACCCTGCGTGGCCCGCGCGGCGGCCTGATTTTGACCAACAACCCCATCATTGCCAAGCGCATCAACTCGGCAGTGTTCCCCGGCACGCAGGGCGGCCCGCTGGAGCACGTGATTGCAGCAAAAGCCGTCTGCTTTGGCGAGGCACTGAAGCCGGAGTTCAAGGAATATGCCCGCAAGATCGTAGAAAATGCGCAGGCGCTGGCTGCGGCTTTGCAGCAGCGCGGGGTCAAGCTTGTTTCCGGCGGCACCGACAACCACCTGATGCTCATCGACCTGCGGGACGAGGAGTGCACCGGCAAGGACTTGGAGCAGCGTCTGGATAGCGTGCACATCACCGCCAACAAGAACACCGTCCCCGGCGAGACCCGCAGTCCCTTTGTGACCTCCGGCGTGCGTCTGGGCACCCCGGCTGTCACCACCCGCGGCATGGGTGCAGCCGAGATGCAGGTGATTGCGGACTGCATTGCAGACTGCATCTGGCACTATGAGGAAAAGAAGGACGAGATCAGCGAGCGCGTTCTGCGCCTGACACGGGAGTTCCCGCTGTACCAGTAAAAGCAACGTGTAAATAACAAGGCATCCGCAGCCGTTCTGCTGCGGGTGCCTTTTGTTACAAAACCGGAAGAGCCGAAAAAAGGAGAAAGACGATGGAAAGCTTAGGCCTTTTGCATCTGTATTACGGCGACGGTAAAGGCAAGACCACAGCCGCCATGGGGCTTGCCCTGCGGGCGCTGGGCAGCGGAAAACGTGTGGTCATCGTGCAGTTTTTAAAGGGCGGGCAGAGCGGCGAGATCCCGCTGCTGGAGCGGCTGGGCGCCACCGTTTACCGGGGCAAGGCCGGGCAGAAATTCGTCTTTCAGATGAACGAAGCCGAAAAGGCCGCTACCCGCGCTTTGCAAAACAAAAACCTTGCGGCGGCGCTGGCGCAGCCCTGTGATATGCTGGTGCTGGACGAAGCCGGCAGCGCGTGGGAACTGGACATGGTGGATAAAGCCCTGTTGCAGCAGGCGGTGCTGCAACGCCCCGCCGGGCAGGAATGCGTCCTGACTGCCCACGCAGCCCCCGGGTGGATGCTGGACGCCGCAGATTACCTCACTGAGATGTGCTGTCGCCGCCACCCCTACCAGAAGGGCATTGCCGCACGGAAGGGCGTGGAGTATTAAGGTTATAGCAAAAGGAGTTGTTGCGCATGATGCAACAACTCCTTTTGCGGTTTTATACATCCCAGAACGCTGCCAGCGCCGTTTCCAGCGCGGCGGTACCGGGCAGATACTGGATGTGCTGCCAGTGCGGCGGGAACAGACGGGCGGTGTCGGGCTGCGCAAAGCGGTCGTCCAAAAGCAGCACCACGCCTTTGTCCTGTGGGGTGCGCACCACCCGCCCGGCGGCTTGCAGCACCTTGTTCATGCCCGGGTAGCGGTAGGCGTAGTCGAAGCCGCAGCCGGACTGCTCCTCGTAATACCGGCGCAGCATCTCCTGCCGGGGGTTCACCTGCGGCAGACCCACCCCCACGATGGCGCAGCCGATGAGCCGGTCGCCCACAAGGTCTACCCCTTCGCCAAAGATGCCGCCCATCACGGCAAAGCCCAGCAGCGTCTCCGCGGGGCGGGGCACAAACTGCGCCAGAAACTCCGCGCGCCCGGCATCGTCCAGACTGCGCTGCTGCACAAGGGTGGGAATGTCCGGCCAGCGGGCGGCAAAGGCTTCGTACACCTGCTGCAAATAGGCGTAGCTGGGGAAAAACGCCAGATAATTGCCGGTTTTACCCCGCGCCAGCGCCGCCAGTGCATCGGCTACGGCGGGCACGCTTGCTTCCCGTTGGCGGTAGCGGGTAGAGATGCCCGGCAGACAGAACAGCCCCAGATTTTCCGGCGGGAAGGGGCTTGGCAGCGCCACCGCCCGGGCATTGGCACAGCCCAGCACGCTGCGGTAAAAGGCAGGCGGAGTCAATGTGGCACTGAACAGCGCCGCGCTGCGCCCTGCCGCCAGACTGGCGTCCACAAAGGGCGCGGGGTCTAAGCAGAGCAGATGCAGCTCCAGCTCGCTGCCCCGGGCGGTAAGCTGGGTGACAAAATGGCTGTCGTACCGGTCGGCCGCGCGGGCGATATCCTGCAGGGCGAAGTAAAGCTCCAGCAGCTGCGCGTGGGCGGGGTCCTCGGGGTTCTGTTCCAGCCAGTCCTGCAAAGGGGTGTGCACCGCCCGCAGCGCAGCGGGCAAGGCGGCGGGCAGCTGCTGCAAAAACACGGTGCCATCCCGGGCGTACAGCGGCTGCGGCAGGGCAAAGTCCGGGACGGTCTCGACGGGCAGCAGGCTCACCTGTGCGGGCTCGGTCTCCCCGGCGGGCTCTGCACCTGTGCGGGGCGCAGCCTGTGCACAGGCTTTGCGCGCCGCCAGAAAGACTTTGTCTGCCTTGGTCAGTGCGGTTTTCAGGCTGCTTTTGCCCTTGCCCAGCGCCCGCTTTGCTTCGGTCAGGCTGCTTTTGGCAAACTGCGCCGAGTACATGGCGCGGGCTCTGTCCGGCAGGTTGTGCGCTTCGTCAATGAGGAACAGCCAGTCCCCGGCGGCATCAAAAAAGCGCTTGAGGTGCACCACAGGGTCAAACAGATAATTGTAGTCCCCGATGACCACATCGCACCACTCGCTCAAGTCCAGCCCCAGCTCAAAGGGGCACACCGAGAACTGCCGGGCGGTGTCCGCCAGTGCGGCGCGGCTGAAGCTGCCGCTGCCGTCCAGCAGAGCCGCCAGCGCGTCCTTGCGGCGGTCGTAGTAGCCGTTGGCAAAGGGACACACCTCCGGCAGGCAGGCGGGGTGGCCTTCGGCGTCCGGGTGCAGACAGGCCTTTTCCTTGGCGGTCAGGGTCACGCTGCGCAGGGCAAGGCCGGGCTGTGCGGCACGCAGCCGCGCCACCGCGTCCTCGGCGGCGGCTTGGGTGGTGTTGCGGGCGGTCAGGTAGAACAGCTTTGCGCCGCAGCCCTCGCCCATGGCTTTCAGGGCAGGGAAGAGCGCGCTCATGGTCTTGCCGATGCCGGTAGGTGCCTGACAAAAAACGCGGGTGCCGCCCTTGCGGTCGGTGCTTTTTCCGGCGCGGCAGGCGCGGTACACCTCGCCCGCCAGCGCCCGCTGCCCGGGGCGGTACTCCGCAAAGGGAAATTGCAGCGCCGCAAGGCTCTGGCTGCGCCGGGTGTCCCAGTCCAGCTGCCGCTGCGCCCACGGGGCATACTGCGTTAAAAGCTGCTGCAAAAACTGCTCCAGCTGCTGCCGGGAGAACTGCCGGGTAAAGCGCTGAATTTGGTCGGTGTCGACCTGATAATAGGTCAGCCGCACGGCAAGCGCGTCCAGTCCCTGCTGGCTGCTGAATATGGCGGCATATACCATGCCCTGCGCCCAGTGGCAGGGGTTCAGTTCCTCGGTGATCTCCTCATAAGGCACAGTGGTGGTCTTGATCTCGTCAATGGTCACAGTGCCGTTTTCGTCGGTGAAAATGCCGTCTGCCCGGCCCTCCAGCGTAAAGGCGATGCCGCAGGCTTCCCACTCCGCGCTGAGGAATACCTCGGCCTGATAGCCCTCCCCGGCGGCCTTTTGCAGCTTGCGGTGGATGCGTGCACCCTCGTTGGCGCGGTCAAAGCCGGCAAAGCGGCTGTCGATACTGCCGGTGCGCAGCAAAAACTCCACCAGCTGCCGGATGGGCAGATGGATGCTTGCCAAGGCGTTTCACCTCCGTTGTAGTTTACTTTATCCTACCCCGAACAGCTCCATGCACTGGGCTGCTGCGACATCCACCTGTGCAAAGTCCACGGCGGTGCGGTAGTAGGTCTCCAGTTCATCGTGGCAGCTTTTTGCCTGTGCCATCAGGGCACAGGCCTGTTCCAGCAGCTCAGCGGCGGCGCGCTCGTTGAAACGCAGCCGTGCACGGCAGGCGGAAAGGTTCTCCCTATCCACAAAGCGGCTGCACCGCACGGTCTGCGCCGCAGACAGCCGCACCGGATGCCAGCGGTTGTCGGTCAGGAACGCCAGCCGCAGGGAGGGAATGATAATGTGGTCAATTTTATCCTCCGGGTGCATGGCGCAGGGGCAGGTGATGATGTGGTAGCCCCGCGCCAGCGCCTCGGCGCGGATGAGCTCCAGCAGCAGGCGGGAGACTGCCCCGTAGTCGTCCCGGAAGAGGATGCATTTGTCTGCCAGTGCCTGCACCGTGCCCTGATAGAACACCTCGCCCTTGGGCGTGATGGCCGAGAGCAGCCGCAGCTCTTCAGAACCCATCTCCTCAGTGCGGGGCAACAGGCGGGTGCACAGCCGCTTGACGTAGCGGCGCACCTTCTCAAAGTTTGTGCTGCACGCTTCGGCGCGGCGGCTGTCCAGCAGCAGGCTACCCGCCGAAGCCACATACCGCGCTGCCCGGCTGCGCAGCAGCTGGTTGCGGGCGAACAGGGCAGTCACCTCGTCCTTGTGGGGGTGCAGGGCATCGGCGTCGATGGTGTGGTACAAACTCAACACCCGTTCGTCTGCGCCGGGGGCTTCCGGCTCCACCACATGGGGCGCGGTAGCGTCGATGATGGCACGCTTCTGGCGCAGAAACACCACGCCATCCAGACTGTCGGGGTCGCTGGCGCAGTGAATGCGCTGGATGGGTTCGCCTTTGTCCTGTGCGGCGCGCGCCAGACGCTTCATTAGGGTGGACTTGCCGCAGCCCGGCCCGCTTTTGAGCAGCACCAGCTGCATCCCGGGCTCCCGGCGCAGCGGCGCAAAGTAGCCCTTGAACCCGGCGGGCGTCGTAGCGCCCAAAAAGAAATCCACAGAAGGATGCACGGAACTTTCCATACAAAAACACCTCGCTTTTGCTTTACAGTATGCAAAAGCGGCGCGGTTGGTTCCTGGCCTTATTTATGATAGGTATGCTCGCACACGGCGGCAATGGTATCCCGCAGCACGGTAAAATCCGCAAAGGCCTCGGGCTTGTTCTGAGGCTGGCGCAGCAGGGCGGCGGGGTGGAAGGTGCCCATAAACAGGATGCCGCTTTTTTCAATGATCTGCCCGTGCTCCCGGGTGACAGAAAAATCCTGCCGGATCATCCGCTGGGCGGCAATGCGCCCAAGGCAGACCACGATCTTGGGCTGCAGCAGCCGGAACTGCTCCCGCAGCCACGGCATACAGGCTTCGCTCTCGGCGGGCAGCGGGTCGCGGTTCTGGGGCGGGCGGCACTTGACGATGTTAGCAATATAGCAGTTCTTTGCGCGGTCAAGGTCGATGGCAAACAGGTATTTGTCCAGCAGCTGGCCGCTGCGCCCCACAAAGGGCAGACCCTGCTCATCCTCGCTCTGGCCGGGGCCCTCGCCCACAAACAGCACCTCGGCGTCCGGCACGCCCTGCCCGAACACTACGTTCGTCCGGGTGGCGCACAGCTCGCACCGGGTGCAGGCAAGGCATTCGGCCTTTAAAGTATCCATATCCATGGAGAACATCTCCTTTAAAATCAGATTGGCGGTTTATTTGCAAATTACAACATTGTAAACTATAACACAGATTCAAGAGTACGGCAAATACCCAAAAGAGATTATCTTGGTTTCTTGAAAAAAACACCTGCGTATGATAAAATGAGCTTGAAGAAGGGAGTGGGTAAAATGCCGGTACTAAGCATATTTTATGGCATCATCGTCAGAATGTACCGAGAGCAGGGTGGAAAACACAATATGCCGCATATCCATGCGGAATATTCCGGGGAAGAGATCGTGATGACGCTGGATGGGACGATCTTGGAAGGCGGCTTTCCGAAAAACAAGCTGAAGCTGCTGGAAGCGTGAGTGGTAATACACCACGATGATCTGGAAGCGAATTGGAAGCTGTTGAGCAATGGTGAGCAGTTCTTCCGTATTGACCCTTTGAAATAAGGAGTGATCTTATGTTGCAGCCAAAATTGACCAAGGTGGAGACCATAAGCCCCTTGAAGCTTCGCCTGTTCTACGAAACGGGTGAGGTGAAGCTCTTTGATGTTGCGCCCTATGCAACGGGTCCGTGGTACGGACAGCTGAAAGACGAAAGCTATTTCAATGCGGTGCAGCTGCTGCCCGGCGGCGTGGGTATCGAATGGCCGGAGGGGCAGGACGTTGCGCCCCACGAGCTGTATGAGAACAGCATCCTCGTAAAGAAAACTGCATGATGGAGCATCTGCCTATAGAGCCTGTGAACGACACGGGTTCTTTTTTATATTTGCAGGGGAAAATATCCCTTAAAACCAGTATGATATTTTATTCACAAATCAAATGGCGGTTTCTCCCCTAAAATATAGCACAAAAACACAATTTTGTCTTGAACTTTTTGCCGTCTGTGCTAGAATAAAGAAGAAAGGCATCCTTGTGTCCAACAGACACGGGAGCAAATTTTGGAAAGCATTTTCGGAGGTAATCACAATGGCTGATATGTTTGCACCGCTGGTAGCACAGCTGAAGGCAAATCCCAAGACGATCGTGTTCACCGAGGGCAATGACCCCCGCATTCTGGAGGCCGCAAGCAAGCTGCTGGCCGAGGGCGTGCTGAAGGTCGTTATGGTGGGCAACGAGGCAGAGTGCAAGGCTGCTGCCGCCGCCGGTAACTTTGATATTTCCGCTGCCGAGATCATCGACCCGGAGAACTACGCCGGTTTTGATGAGATGGTCAGCACCATGGTGGAGCTGCGCAAGGGCAAGCAGTCCGCTGAGGAGTGCACCGCACTGCTGAAGAAGTCCAACTACTTCGGCACCATGCTGGTGAAGATGGGCAAGGCTGACTGCCTGCTGGGCGGCGCTACCTACTCCACCGCCGACACCATCCGTCCCGCTCTGCAGCTGGTCAAGACCAAGAAGGGCGCACATCTGGTGAGCTCCTGCTTTATTCTGGACCGCGACTGCGGCGAAGAGGGTCTGAAGCGCATTGCCATGGGTGACTGCGCTGTCAACATTGATTACACCGATACCGTCGATAAGGCTACCGGCGAGGTCAAGATCTCTGCTGCTTCCAAGCTGGCAGAGGTGGCTGTGGAGACTGCCCGCACCGCAAAGCTGTTCGGCATCGACCCGAAGGTGGCTGTGCTGAGCTTCTCCACCAAGGGCTCCGGCAAGGGCGGCACCGTGGCACTGAGCCACGACGCTACCATCAAGGCACAGGAGATGGATCCCGAGCTGGCTGTGGATGGCGAGCTGCAGTTTGACGCAGCCGTTGCTCCCGAGGTGGCACAGGTCAAGTGCAAGGGCAGCAAGGTGGCTGGTCAGGCCAACACCTTCATCTTCCCCTGCATCGAGGCCGGCAACATCGGCTATAAGATCGCACAGCGTCTGGGCGGCTACGCTGCCTACGGCCCCATCCTGCAGGGTCTGAACGCGCCCATCAACGACCTGTCCCGCGGCTGCAACGCAGACGAGGTGTACAAGATGAGCCTGATCACCGCTTGCCAGTCCTAAACAGTTTTAGCACAAACGAGGAGAAGCCTTCGGGCTTCTCCTTTTTGTTTTGTCCCTCTTGCAATCCGGCAGGGTTTATGGTACAATATCTTAGCATCCACAAGGATGTGTCGGACAGCGCCTGCTGCGTGGTTCGGCATACGGATGCGGGTCCTGTACGATGGGCTCGCTGTGAACCAGGTCAGGTGGGGAACCAAGCAGCCTTAAGCAGTGCGTTCGTGCGTTTCAGTAAGCCTGCATCCGTATGCCGAGTTACGCAAGGCGGGGACAAAACCCCGTCGTGCGCTGTCCTTTTATTTTTGCCGCAAAGGCCGGGAAAGGGGAGAAATCGCCATGTATCGTGCGCTTTATCGCAAATGGAGACCCCAGCGGTTTGAGGATGTGGTGGGGCAGCGTGCTATCGTGACCGCCCTGAAAAACCAGATTACCGCAGGGCGTGTAGGCCATGCGTATCTGTTTACCGGCGTGCGCGGCACCGGCAAGACCACCTGCGCCAAGATCTTTGCCAAGGCGGTCAACTGTCTGCACCCGGAGGGTGGCGACCCCTGCGGGAAATGCGAGATCTGCAAGGGCATCGACAACGGCAGTCTGCTGGACGTGGTGGAGATGGACGCAGCCTCCAACAACGGCGTGGACGATATCCGCGACCTGCGGGACGAGACCGCCTACACCCCCAGCGCCTGCCAGTATAAGGTGTATATCATCGACGAGGTGCACATGCTGTCCACAGCGGCCTTTAATGCGCTGCTGAAAACGCTGGAAGAGCCCCCCGCACATGTCATCTTCATTCTGGCGACCACCGAGATCCAGAAAGTGCCCGCCACCATCCTCTCCCGCTGCCAGCGGTACGATTTTACCCGCATCGGGCCGGAGGATATCGCACGGCGGGTGGAGTATATCGCCGGTGAGGAAAAGCTGGAGCTGACCTCCGACGGCGCGGAGCTGATCGCCCGTTTGGCCGATGGTGCGCTGCGCGATGCACTGTCCATTCTGGACACCTGCGCCGGCGTTACCGCCAAAATTGACGCGGACGTAGTGCGCCGCATGGCCGGTGTGACCGACCGCAGCTACCTGTTCCATATTTCGGACGCGCTGGAAGCACAGGACGCTGCTGCCGCATTGGCACAGCTGGCGCAGCTGCGGCAGCAGTCGGTGGACGTGAAACGCCTGACCGAGGAATTGATCGCCCACTACCGCGCCCTGATGCTGGCGGCACTGCCCGGCGGGCAGGCGCTGCTGTCCGGTGTTTCGCCGGAGGAAGAGACACTGTACCTGCAAAAAGGTCCGGAGATGGGCCAGCGGGAGGCCATCCGCGCCATCCGTACTTTAGGCACGGCGCTGGAACACATGACCCGCGGCAGCGACCAGCGCATTGAGCTGGAACTGGCACTGTTCAGCCTGTCCGAGCCGCCCCAGCAGATGCAGGCGGTAACGGTGCAACCCGTCCCTGCCCGCACGGCACAGCCGGAAGCACCCCGTCCCTTTGCGGCAGCGGTGCAGCCCTTTGCCAGCGCCCCGGTGCAGTCCGCACCGGCAGCAACAGCACCACAGACCCCGGCAGCAGTAGCAGAACCTGCCCCTGCTGTGCAGGAAACACCCCCGCCCGCCGCGCCGGAAGCTCCGCCCGCCCCGGCGGAGGAGCTGCCGCCTATGCCGGAGGAACCGCCGGTACAGCAGGGCGAAGCGGCTTTGCCTTGGGACGAGCCTGCCCCGCAGGCACCGCCGCCGGAGCAGTCGGAGCCGGTCAGTCAGTCGGATCAGTCCGTCCCCGCAGAACCCGCACAGCCTGCCCCGGCAGCAGAGGAACCGCCAGCCCCGGCACAGGAGCACCCCGCCGACCCGGTGCTGACCAAGCCCCGCAGCGTGGCGCAGCAGGGCACGAACCCCTTTCCGTACTGGGGACAGATCGTGCAGAAGCTGGAAGGCATCGACCCCATGCTGTATATGTATCTGCGCAAGTCCAAGGCTTACTTTGACGGCACCCGTGTGCTGATCGACGGCGGCAAGACCTTCCGGGATTTTATCCGGGTGAACAAGGACAGCCAGAAGCTGATCAAAAAGCTGATCGCCGAGGTATCCGGCGTGCCGGTACCCATCGGCCCCTACGAGCCCAAGGCTGCCGAAAAGACCGCCTCTAACGCAGAGCAGTCCCTTTTAGCGCTGGAAAAACTGGGGCTTGAGGTCAGCATTGAGGATACCGCCCGCAAAAAGCGATAAAAATTGTTTATAATAAAGGAGAATGCCATTATGAAAGCAAGAATGCCCGCAGGCTACGGCCGCCCCGATATGAACGCCCTGATGCGTCAGGCTCAGAAGATGCAGGAGGACATGAAGAGCAAGCAGGCCGAGCTGGAAGCCGCCGAGTACACCGGCAGCGCCGCCGGTGAGATGGTGACCGTAAAGATGAACGGCAAGCACGAGGTGCTGTCCATCACCATCAAGCCCGAGGCCGTGGACCCGGACGATATCGAGATGCTGGAAGACATGGTGGCTGCTGCCATCAACGCCACCGTAAAGCAGGTGGACGAGACCGCCGAAGCCGAGATGGGCAAGCTGACCGGCGGCCTGAACATTCCGGGTCTCTGAGCCGGGAAGGGGAGATACCATGGACTACACTGCCGCACCGCTGGAAAAGCTGATCGAAGAGTTCGGCAAGTTTCAGGGCGTGGGCCGCAAGGGCGCTACCCGCATGGCCTATCAGGTGCTGAGTATGTCGGATAAGGATGCTGCGGCGCTGGCGGACGCCATCCGCGGCGCACACACCCGGCTGCACCGGTGCCGCATCTGCCAGAACTACACGGACGCTGACCTGTGTCCGGTGTGCGCCAGCGCCAAGCGGGACACCTCGATGATCTGCGTGGTGGAAAAGCCCCGGGACGTGCAGGCCTTTGAGCGCACCCGGGAGTATAACGGCCTGTACCATGTGCTGCACGGTCTGCTGGATCCGTTGGCCGGTGTGGGTGCAGAGCAGCTGACCGTCAAGGAGCTGCTGGCGCGGCTGAAGGACGATACGGTGAAGGAGGTCATCATGGCCATGAACCCCACCGTGGAGGGCGAGGCTACCGCCATGTATCTGGCAAAGCTCATCAAGCCGCTGGGCATCCGGGTCACCCGGCTTGCCTCCGGTCTGCCGGTAGGTGCCAGCCTGGAATACGCCGACGAGACCACCCTGTACCGGGCACTTTCCGGCCGGGGAGAGCTGTGAGTTTGTAAAAATTTACAATTCTGTCAGAAACAGCCCTTGCATTACCGCAAAAAAATGGTATACTGAAACAACAAACGGAACGGAGAAAGGAGGCGCGCAGCATGGCACCCACAAAGGAACGCCCGGCGACCAAGAGCATCGCCACCAACCGCGAAGCGCGCCACGAGTATTTTGTTCTGGAAGCGCTGGAGACCGGTGTGGAGCTCAAAGGCACCGAGGTGAAAAGCCTGCGGGCCGGCGGGGTCAACCTGAAGGACAGCTGGGTAGATATTGAAAATGGCGAGCTGCTGGTAAAGGGGATGCACATCAGCCCCTACGACCACGGCAACCTGTTCAATCAGGACCCTATGCGTGTCCGACGGCTTCTGGCACACAAAAGTGAGATCCGGCGTCTGCACCAGCAGTGCAAGCTGCAGGGCTATACGCTGGTGCCGCTCTCGCTTTATTTCAAGCATGGCCGTGTAAAAATGGAAGTGGGCCTGTGCAAGGGCAAAAAGCTGTACGACAAGCGTGCCGATGCCGCCCAGCGCGATGCAAAGCGCTCCATTGACCGGGCTGTGAAGTCCAACGGCAAGTACTATTAAGCATTCCAATTGCAGACTGCGGCTCACCGCAGAAAACCCAGCTTTCCGCACATCGTAAGATGTGCTTTATAAGGGGGCGTAAAGGTTTCGACGGGGGGAGCGAGGTCTGGGCAGCGGGTAGCAGCGGGGGAACTGCTCTATAACTCCTCCAAAAAAATTAACTGACAACAATAATTATCAGTTGCTCGCAGCCTGAGTGCTGCGCGTTCCGCCCACTCTTGTGTCGTGTGGGGCCGGGGCGTCCTTTAGACACAGCACCTGAACGGACCTAAGCTTTGCGGACCGGCAGGAACTCATGAAGCTACCAAAGCGCTAGCCTGACGATCGGCGTGGCGCGGCGGGAATGTTGTAGATCGCCTGCACCCGGAGATACCTACACTGAGCTCTTTTCGGACATGGGTTCGACTCCCATCGCCTCCACCAACTGAAAGGGCGAGGGTATTTGGTACTGTTATTTTCGGACAGTATCGGATACTCTCGCCTTTATTTTTGTTGCTGATATGATTCTTCAAATTGATTTGGGGTTTGCTGCTTAAGACATTCATGCGGTCGGTAATCGTTATAAAAATCAATATATTCTGATAGATTTTCCTCTAATTCGGAGACAGTTTCATAAAAATGAAATTTGAACTGTTCTTTTTTAAGCGAAGCAAAGAAAGATTCCGCCACAGCATTATCAAGTGGATTGCCTATATCGGAAAAGGATTGGTGTACATTAAAGTCAAGAAGTAGTTGACGAAAGCTGAATGCGGTATACTGCGCGCCTTGGTCACTATGAAATGTTAACCCTTGCGGATGGTTCCGATTTTGATAGGCCAATTTGAATGTGTGGATCGTGAGTTCTGCATCGGCGAATTCGGCAACGGCGTGTGAAACGACTTTTCGAGAAAATAGGTCGATGATAACACAGATATATGCGATAGAAGTGTTTACCTTAACATAGGTGATGTCACTGACCCAAATGCTGTTTGGCTTTTCAACGGTAAAATTTTGCTTTACGAGATTGGGACGATAAGTATAGTGCCGCTGAAAAGTAGCATTCTCTGGAAGTGCTTGTTTACGTTTTAATCCGTGCTCTTTCATGAGCCGCACAATACGTTTTGTGCTAACAGTATAGCCTTGCTCCATCAATTTTGCGCGAATCTTTTTTGCACCGAAACGGTAATCGCTTTTCTGGAAGATGATAGTGATTTTTTCTTTCAAAAGTGTATCTTCTACATCTAGTTGCTTTTCAATCAGTGCACTTTTCTGTCTATTTATGTAAGTGGATTTTGAAAGATTCAGCAAACGGCAAAGTGTGTAGAAGCTGTATTCTGACTTTAAGGCATCAATAATTTGCACCTTGTTGTCTATGGACAAATCAAGAGCAGCTAGAGATTTTTGATAGATGGAATTTTCATTTTCCAAGGTTGCAACATGGCGTTGAAGCGTTGCAAGATCGCGTTTAGAAATGTTTGAAACTTTTGCTTCTTCGCTCCATTGGTATAAGATACTGCGAGAAATATGGAACTGGGCACAGAGATCAGCGGTACTTGTGCCACTGTTGTATAGCTGGACAACCTTATTCCGAAAATCGGCAGAGTAGGTCATAATATTCTCCTTTATAGTCTAAAATGCCATTATTATCCCATAAAGGAGATAAGATGTAAAGAGATGGTCTTGACAATAGAGGATATATCCGCTATACTGTATATGAGATAAATCCACTATTCAAAGGGAGTGCAGCCGTGCAGGAATATGAAATTGAATTCTACGATAAAGCCGATGGCTCCGAGCCAGCCAAAGAGTTTATCCTAAGTCTGGATAAGAAAATGCAAGCCAAAGTTTTGCGTACCGTTGCGTTGCTCCGTGAGGAGGGACCATTTTTAAGGGAACCGTATTCCAAAGCACTGGATGATGGGATTTTTGAAATTCGTACCAAGTTTGGGTCGGATATTACCCGCGTGCTGTATTTCTTCGTGGTTGGTAAAAAGGTGATCCTCACAAATGGATTTATCAAAAAGACCCAGAAAACACCTGCTTCAGAGATCACACTGGCAAAACAATATCGCGCAGATTATCTTGCCCGAAAGGAGAATTCCAAATGACAAACTTCAACGATTTTTTGAATGAGCAGATGAAAGACCCTGAATTCAAGGCCGAATGGGACGCACTTGACCCGGAATTTTCTGTGATTGAAGCCATGCTCAAGGCCCGCAAAGAAAGCGGTTTGACCCAGAAGCAACTTTCGGAGCGCACGGGTATTGCACAGACCGACATCAGCAAACTGGAACGCGGCAATGCAAACCCATCTCTTCGTACCTTGCAGCGGCTTGCTGCCGGGATGGGAATGAAGGTTAAAATTGAATTTGTTCCTGCATCTGCAAAATGATTTAGTGATGGGATGCGTTTCGGTAAAATAGAAAGCACAATAGTGACGCTATGCAGCGATATTTTCAAGCACGCGTTCGTCCGGCGTTGCAGTCCGTCCACCAGAAAAAAGCCACCTGAAAACGTAAGTTTTCGGGTGGTTTTTGCTATATCTGCTATTTCGTGCTGTACGGTTATGCCAGATCCGGCAAGATGTCCGACCACAGTGCCTGCTCCTGCCGCAAGGCATCAAAGCAGCAGTCCAGATATATTTTGTTGACCGCTGCAAAAATGGTGCTGCGCAGCAGCAGACGCTCATCGTTGAGCGTAGTCTCCGGCTGGGCTGCCTTGCTGCCGAACACCACAGAAAGACTGGCCTCCAGTTCCTCGCAGAAGATATCGTAGGCTGTTCCGGCGGAGCAGTGCTCCCGCTGCATTTTGAACAGAGTGTCGATGTTTTCAATCGAGAGTACGGTCTTGGAGACTGCAATGTACATCAGGGATGCGATCTGATCCCGGGTGTATTTTTTGCGGATGGGGTGGTCTATCACCCCTTTTTTGACGTAGTTACTCACCATAGACGGGGTCAGCTCCACGCCGCAGAAGCTGCGGAAGTAGCCGTTGACAAACTGCACCGTCTGATCCAGATACAGCCCTACCGAGGGGAGATCGTTGTACCGGGGCAGGGCAAAGCCCGCAGCACATGCCGCAACGCGGAGTTTGGTTTCAGCTTTCATAGTATCTTGTTCCGTTCATGCTCCTGCACTTTTTGCAAGCAGGGACGTTGTTTTTGTGCAAAGGCAGGGCAATTGCTTTCCGCAAAAGCACTTCTGCCTGTGAAATAGTATACCGCATTTTGGAAAATTGGTCAACAGTCTGCGAAAACTTTGTAAAAGAATTTGAGAAAACAGTTGACAGGGTTTTGAAAAACTGCTATGATGGTCACGAACAAAGGAATGACTGCGGCGTGCGCCGCTTGAAAATGGAGAAAAATATGAAAAGCAAAATCGTTGTAGATTCCTCTGCAAATGTGTACGAGCTCCCCGATGTAGGGTTTGCCTGTGTGCCGCTGAAGATCCTGACCGACGAGCAGGAGTATGTGGATACCGCAGAAGTGGACGCCCCCGCGCTGGCCGAGAAGCTGCGCACCTATAAGGGACGCACCAGCACCTCCTGCCCCAACATCTCGGATTGGCTCACTGCCTACGAGGGCGCAGATGAGGTGTACGTTGTGACCATTACCGGTACGCTGTCCGGTGCGTATAATGCCGCACTGCTGGCGGGCGAGGAATACGAGCAGAGCCACGAGGGCGCGCGGGTCTTTGTGCTGGACAGCCTGTCCACCGGTTCGGAGTCCCGGCTGCTGGTAGAGCGTCTGGCGGCGCTGATCAAGGCAGGCAAGCCCTTTGATACCGTGTGTGAGGAGATCCGGGCGTATCACGAGCACACCCATCTGCTGTTTGCGCTGGAATCTCTGGCAAACCTTGCCCGCAATGGCCGCGTAAAGCCGGCTGTGGCTGCTGTGGCGCGGATGCTGGGCATCCGGGTCATCGGGCAGGCCAGCGACGCCGGTGATCTGGAAGTTCTGTGCAAGACCCGCGGCGAGCACGGCGCACTGGAACGCATGGTGCTGGAGATGAAGGCGCACGGCCTGACCAACGGCCGGGTGCACATCGACCACTGCTGCAACGCTGCCGCTGCGGAGCGGCTGAAGCACATGGTCCATGCCGTGTTCCCGGATGCCAAGGTGGAGGTGGGCACCTGCGGCGCGCTGTGCAGCTACTATGCGGAGTACGGCGGCCTGATGGTAGGCTACGAGGATAACGAAGCACCCACCGTCTGAACGGAAAATATGATACTGTGATTTCGATTCACCGGGGCATCTGCGGACGCTCCGGTGAATTTTTTATGCGGAATAATTCCGGTGCACCCGACACCAAAAACTTGCAAAGGGGGAAAAACCGCGTTATACTTATTTACATTATAGAGGTAAGGAAACACGGGAAAGGGGAGATGGTATGCTGTTCCGGTTGCCGATCGTCAAGTTTTTCAACCGCATCCTCAACCGCATCACGGTCACGGTGGTGCTGGTGGCGCTGCAGCTTGCATGGCTGGCGTGGGTGTTTTTTGCCCTCACCACCGGTACGGCGCGGGTGTGGGTCACAGGGGTGCTCAATGGGCTGAGCCTGCTGATCATTTTGTATCTGGTGCGCAAGGACGAAAACAGCGCCTATAAGGTGGGCTGGATCGCCCTCATCGGGCTGCTGCCGCTGCTGGGCGGGGCACTGTATCTGGCCTTTGGCAACAAGCGCCCCTCCCGCCGCCTGCGCAGCAAAATGCAGGCGGTGGAGCAGGCGCACCGGGCAGACCGCGCCCAGCAGCCCGGGCAGACTGCCGGACTGTACGATGAAAACCGGGGCGTGAGCCGCTACCTGACCCAATACGGCTGCTATCCCGCATGGCAGAACACCACCGCCCGGTATTTCTGCTGCGGAGAGGCCATGTACCCGGCATTGCTGGCCGACCTTGAAAAGGCGGAAAAGAGCATCTTTCTGGAGTTTTTTATCGTCAGTCAGGGCAAGATGTGGCAGGGCGTGGAGGATATTCTGCGGCGCAAGGCGGCACAAGGGGTGGACGTGCGGCTGATCTACGACGACTTCGGCAGCCTGCTGGGTCTGCCCAAGGACTTTGTGGTGCGCATGGAGCGGGCGCATATCCGCTGCATCCCCTTTAACCCGGTGGTGCCGCTGCTCTCGCTGGTGATGAACCACCGCGACCACCGCAAGATCGTGGTGATAGACGGCAAGGTGGCCTATACCGGCGGCGTCAATCTGGCGGACGAATATATCAACGCGATTACCCGCTTCGGCTACTGGAAGGACGCGGGCCTGCGCATTGAGGGCGCTGCGGTGTGGAACTTTACCGTGATGTTTCTGGATTTCTGGAACGCTTTCCGTCCCTTTGAGCAGGATTACAGCGCCTTCCGTCCGCAGCTTGCGGTGCTGCCCGCCAGCGATGGGGTGGTGCAGCCCTACGCGGATAGCCCGCTGGACGAGGAGCCGGTGGCAGAAACGGTCTATCTGGATATTCTGGCACAATCACAGCAGTACGTTTATTTTTATACGCCTTATCTCGCCATCGGCGAGGAAATGCTGGACGCGCTGCGCAACGCCGCCAAGCGCGGGGTGGATGTGCGGCTGGTGCTGCCGGGCATCCCGGACAAAAAGCTGGTGTTCCGGCTGAGCCGCTCGTACTATCTGCCCCTGCTGCGGGCGGGGGTGCGCATCTACGAGTACACCCCGGGCTTCCTCCACGCCAAGTGCTGCGTCAGCGATGACCGCGTGGCGGTGGTGGGCAGCATCAATATGGACTACCGCAGTATGTTTTTGCACTTCGAGTGCGGGGTGCTGCTGCTGCAAAACAGTCAGGTGCTGGCTTTGCGGGACGATGTGCGCCGCACCCTGCCCCAGTGCCGGGAGGTGCAGTGCGCGGACTGCCGCACCGGGCTGGCCGGTACGGTACTGGACAGCGTGCTGCGGCTGCTTAGCCCGCTGATGTAAACACCTGCTCATAAAATCCCGCACGGCGGGGTACACTAGCTCCAAAGCCTGCGTTAGCAATGCAGGCACGGAAAGGGAGCGTATGTGACGATATGAAACAGGCATCGCGATGGTTTTTGTGCTGCACGCTGGCGGCAGCACTGGCATTGACCGGCTGCGGCGGGGGAAACTCCGGCAGCAGCTCCGGTCCGATGAGCGGAAGCACCTCTACGGGCAGCAGCGCGGCGCAAGGCGCGGCGTGGCGCACCGGGCTGGGGGTTCTGACCGAAACGGCCGGCACAGACCGTGCGGGCAGCATCCACACCGTGGCGGCTGCCGTGCTGCTGGATGCAGACGGCAAGCTGGCCGGGGTAACGCTGGACGAGTTGGAGCTTTCGGTCAGTGCGGACGGCACCGGCAAGGTGACCACCCCCACCGACACCCGCACCAAGCGCCAGAAGGGCAAGGACTACCCGCTGGCAGAGGTGTCCGGCCTGAAAAAAGGCTGGGCGGAGCAGGCCGATGCCTTTAGCAGCTGGCTTGAGGGCAAGACCCCGGACGAGGTGAAAAAACTGAAAACGGATGCGGACGGCAAGCCCACGGACGCAGACCTTCTCTCTGGCTGCACTATTGCGGTGGACCGCTACCGGGATGCCATCGTCCGTGCCTGCGAGAATGCGCAGGTGCTGGGCGCTGCCCGGGGTGATACGGTCAAACTGGGCGTAGAAGTGGCAGAAATGCCGCAGGGGCTTGCGGGCACCGACGACAAGGACGCACAGGTGCAGGCTAAGATCACGCTGGCAGTGGTGACCATGGACGAGAACGCCCGGGTGACCAGCGCCATCGGGGATATGACCGAGCCGGAGCTGACCGTCAGCGCGGACGGCACGGTGTCTGCCCCGCGTGAGCCGGTGTACACCAAAAACGAGTTAGGCGACCGCTACGGGATGCGCAGCGCAAGCGCCTTGGGCAAGGAGTGGTACGAGCACAGCGCAGGCTGGTGCAGCTACCTGAAGGGCAAAAACGCCGTGGAGATCGGCAAACTTTCCACAGACGGCACAGACGCCGACCTGAAGGCGCTGTGCACCATCTCAGTCACCGACCTGCAAAAGGCGGTGCTGAAGGCCATGGCGGAGCAATAATCATAAAACAGGATGTCCCTCTGCACAAAAAGTGCGGGGGGATTTTTTATGGATACCCCCTCAGACGCTAACGCGCCAGATTCCCCCTTTTGTCACCTGCGGTGACATCTTCCCCCGGCCGGGGGAAGTCTTTCCTCAAGGGGACGCCTTATGGAGGTACCGCAAAGTTTCTCGCTACCGCGAAAAGCCGTCCCCTTGGGGAAGGTGGCTGCGAACGCAGTGAGCAGACGGAAGGGGTATTTGCAACTGTCCTCTCAGGCGCAAAGCCGGAAGGGGTATGCACACTTTCCCACAAAAAGCGGGCTTACGGGCGGGGCAAAGCAGTGCATTGTGCAAAAAATAAAGGTTTCCTCTTGCAAAACGGCGGCAAACGCGCTATTCTATAACCACAGTTTACCACTTTAGCATGGTAAAATGGTAAATCGAGAGGGAAGCGGGACGCAGAACGTCCCCTATGGGAGGAAAAAGATATGAAACTCAAGCGTATTGCAAGTGCATTTCTGGCCGGTGCTCTGGCACTGAGCCTTGCAGCCTGCGGCGGCAGTGCATCCACCTCTGCAGCGGCATCTGCTTCCGGCAGTGCAGCCGGTTCGGCTTCTGCCGCAGCGGGCAGCGACTTGGACTACATCAAGGGCAAGGGCAAAATGGTCATCGGCTACACCGTGTACGAGCCTATGAACTACACCGATGCCGACGGCAACTTTACCGGCTTTGATACCGAGCTTGCCACCGCTGTGTGCGCAAAGCTGGGCGTAGAACCGGAGTTCGTGGAGATCAACTGGGACACCAAGGTGGTGGAGCTGGACGCCAAGAGCATCGACTGCATCTGGAACGGCATGACCCTGACCGAGGATATCATGGCCAACACCGCCACCACCAAGGCTTACGCCAAGAACGCACAGGTCGTGGTGGTCAAGGAGGGCACCGCCTACACCTCCACCGCCGACCTTGCCGGTAAGACCGTGGTGGCCGAGGCCGGTTCTGCCGGTGAAGCCGCCATTCAGGGTGATGAAAACCTTGCCAAGGCAGACTACGTTTCCAAGAGCGTGCAGACCGACTGCCTGATGGAAGTGGCTGCCGGTACGGCAGACGCCGCTGTGCTGGATCTGACCCTTGCCAACGCCATGATCGGGGAGGGCACCGACTACGCAAGCCTGAAAATTGTGGACGAACTGAATGCCGAGGAGTACGGCGTGGCTTTCCGCAAGGGCAGCGATGCCGCCGCCGCAGTGGATGCCGCCTTTGACGCGTTGAAGGCCGACGGCACCATGCAGGCACTGGCCGAGAAGTACGAGCTGGCGCTGGCCGACTGAGCCGGGCGTAAAACAAAACGATAGATGGGTGTGTTTTTGTGTCTGTGATCCTTGGGCGCCTTTCCGGCGCATTCCTGCTCAACTGTGAGCTGTTTGCCCTTACGCTGCTGTTTGCGCTGCCGCTGGGGCTGGTGGTGGCCTTTGGTTCCATGAGCCGGTGCAGGCTGCTGTCCGGTGCGGTAAAGACCTTTGTCTGGGTCATCCGCGGTACGCCGCTGATGCTGCAGATCATCGTCATTTATCTTGGCCCCGGTCTGCTGGGCATGAATAACCCGTGGCCCTCCGGCTCCGGCGGGCGCATGGTGGCGGCGGTGGTGGCCTTTGCCATCAACTACGCCTGCTATTTTTCCGAGATCTACCGCGGCGGCATCGAGGCTGTGCCCAAAGGCCAGACCGAAGCCGGGCAGGTGCTGGGCATGACCCGCACGCAGATCTTTTTCAAGGTCACCCTTTTGCAGGTGGTCAAGCGCATTCTGCCGCCCATGGGCAACGAGATCATCACCCTTGTCAAGGATACCTCACTGGCGAATACCATCGCCAACAAGGAGATCATCATGATGGCCAAGGAGTACAGCG
>ERZ1106963.1646-NODE-1646-length-25999-cov-3.892538_pt1 | contig 25999 bp, 25 predicted proteins | sample MGYA00403681_ERZ1106963 | MGnify/ENA primary metagenome ERZ1106963 (study PRJEB35170, sample SAMEA104062407) | human gut metagenome | biome: human gut; feature: human-associated habitat; material: faeces | place: Denmark | collected 2012-05-03 ...
GTCCAGTCGCGGGTCTCGCGAAGCTCGGTCCACTTCTCGAACTTGTTCTCCTTGGTCTTGTAATAGTGGCTGTTGGTGGCCTCCTGTACCGCCAGATAGAACCACTGAGAAGCATCGGAATTATCCGGCCACTTGATCATGCTGTCGAGCAGATCGCTGCTGTTCTCGGGCAGACGGTTGAGTACGCGGTTGACAAGCGTCATCGCCTCTGCGCGGGTGATATACTGGTTCGGACGGAACGTACCATCCGGATAGCCGTTGATCCAGCCCTTGTTTGCGGCGATACCGATCTCATTCTTTGCCCAGTGAGATGCGATATCCGTGAACTTCGAGGACGTATCCGTGTTCTTATCGTCGAAGCGAGCGGCGATTGCGGCAAATTCCGCACGGGTGATCGGCGCATTCGGCGCGAACGTGCCATCGTTATGACCCTTCACAATGCCCATCGAGGACAGCGTGGAGACAGCATGGTTAAACCACTGACCGCGCGTCACATCGGACAGGCTGTTGGACTGGGTGGAATTTGCGGTGCGGACTTCCTCGGTCAGCAGACGGAAGAAGATGGTCGCCACTTCTGCGCGGGTGATGTTGCCGTTCGGCTCAACGTTGCCGTTCGGGTAGCCGACGATGTAAGCATAGTGGTCATCGCCGTTCAGACCGGTCGGTACGTCATCCGGAATGGTAACGGTAGGTCTGCGGCCGCCGCCGCCACCGCCGCCGGAGGAGGATTTTTTCACGGTATAGGACACCGAAGGCTTCGGGAAGTCCAGAGGATTGAGCGGCGCACCGGCGCTGTTGATGGCGTTCAGAACGGCGCGCTTATTGGTGAACAGTGCCTTGTCGGCAGGAACATTCTTTTCGCCCTTCAGATCCTCCGTGCCGTAGGTACCGGGATCGGTTTCGGGCTTGGTCAGCTTGACGGTATAGGTCAGCTGAACCGGTGCAAAATTGGAAACATTTTCGTTGATGGTCCAGACGAAAGCATCCGCAGTCGGATCGTACAGCACCTTGAAACGGCAGTTATTTTCACTCAGATTTTCGACATCATCTCCGAAATAGGTCATGTTGCCGTCTGCCTTGGATTTCAGCTCCGTGCCGCCGACAGTCAGCTTCAGCGAGCCGGGAACAAAATCGAACGCATCGCCCATCTGGTCCTCCACCGTGGAACCGGCGCTGACGGCGTAGAGGATGTCGTTCTGGATCTTGTCGAAGTTAACCGTCTCTCCACCAGCCAAGTAGCGCATAAAGGCCGGACCCCAGAGATAGTCGTTCGTTTTTCAATTAGCAACTGCGTAGCAGTTATATCCCTTTGTCTTCGCTTCCTGATAAACCTGATAGGTCAAATACAGAGCCTTATCAATGGAGTTCGCATAATTCTTATAAGTATCATTATCCTCGGGAGTGCAGTTTGTCGCTGTTCCACCGTAAGGATATTCATATTCCGTGCCCTGATCCGCAACCTTTTTACCAATCTCGGTCATCCATGCAGACCAGTCAGCAGGAGGATCGTTGTTGCCATTTTTAGAGCTCCAGTTATCAGGCTCAGCCCGGCACTTCCAGCCATCAGCATTAAAACTCCATGCGGTAACAGTAGGCTTCGCATTATACATATAGGTAATACCATCACTTACGAAAATCAGATATTTCCGATTTGCGGCAACCTCTTTATCCTCGTCCAGCAGCTGCTTGCCTGCAAGAAGTCCGGCGTGGGTGTTTGTTCCGCTGCTAATGTCCTTCTTGATTGCGGCTTCAATGGTGCCATAACCGGTAGCAAGATCTGTAAGCGGAGTTACGTTTGCCTCCTTGTTGAAGATCACAACGCCGACCTTGACCTTTGCTTCTGTGCTCTTTGCCTGCTCTTTCAGTTTATTGAGCATACCCAGTGCCTGGTCTTCCAATTTAGTACTCGTGGACTTATCCAGCACGAATACCACATCCGATGCCAGCTTTTCCTCTGCGCTGGGCAGGGACAGAGTCACATTGGAAGTCCACGTGCTCGTATCCAGCGCCGTTGCGGTCTTGGATCGGGAAACGTTCCACTCAATGGGGTCGGTGCCGCCGCCGGAGGAGTTTTTCGTAAAGGTCCAGACGCCGTGCAGCGTAAGGTCTGCGGTCAGCTTCTGCTCGCCGGTCAGAACCGTACCGTCATCCTTTTTCCAGCCGTCAAAGGAGAACGTACCGTTCACGCCGTCCTTCGAGCCGGACACGCTGGCCGGAACGTCTGCGACGGTGTAGCTGCTGCCCTTAACCAGCGTCTGCTTCGCCGGAGCGGTATAGCCTTCCGGCAGGTCACCGGTAACATCATACGTCAGCGTGTACATCAGCGGATGCGCCGCCTTGAGCGAAACAGCGTGCGAATCGTTTTCTACCGGGACGTATTCGTCAGCCGTTTCCGCCGTCCAGCGGTCGATCTGCTCAAAGTCGCCCTGACCATTATTAGCCGCAGCATTCCATTTATACCCGTCATGATACCAGCCGGTAATCGGAAAGTTGTCAGAGGACAGAATGCGGTCGCCGCTCATGGCCTTTGCATTCGGGAGCGTAAAGATCGAGCCGTTGTTGAGATACAGGTCGTCGCCTGCGGCCGCTGCGGTGTTATTGTACACTGCGCTGCCTTCAGCAGCATTGATCGTCCCTTTAGAAACTGCCGTATTCCCAAGGTTTCGTGCAAAAATGCCGCCGCCATTTCTGGTTGCTTTATTTTCCTGCACAACTGCACCGACACCAAGGTTGATCGTGACAAAAGCGTTCGTTGCAGTATCCTGCAAATTGATGAAAATACCTGCACCATCCTTAGCGTTATTGTTGCTGATGGAACTATTTTCTACTGTGACAACTTGTTCTATTCCATCACTGCCATCGCCCCATGCCATAACGCCGCCGCCATAATAGGTTGCGGTATTATTCTTAACTTCTGTATTATTCGTCAGCTTAAACTCAGTATTGCACGCATTCATTGTCAGTGTAAGAATACCTGCGCCTACAGTTGCCTGATTTTCCGTGATTACAACATGGTTCAGTATCACGCTGTCCGCAGTATAGGCCACGATGCCGCCGCCCTGATCCGCAGCATTCTTGCTAATGGTGGAATTTTCGATGTTTACCTGACTCCTTGTTCCCACATGAATGCCGCCGCCAATGCCGTAAGCATTGAATACCTTATTTCCTTCGATAAGCGTACCGGTGATTTCATGTCGACCACATACGGGTGTTTTAGGGTCAGACAGATAAATGCCCGCGCCATGGAACCCCCGATTGTTCTTAATTTCGGAATCAATGACCTTCAAGGGTGTGTCTTCCACACGAATGCCACCGCCACTATTCTTGGCAGTGTTTTCGTTAATTGCACACTGCTCCACGACCAGTTCTTTACCTTTCACAGCATCAATGCCGCCGCCGTTGCCCGTGGACGCGTTTTTAGTAACCGTTAATTTTGTCAGCGTAACATCTGCATCGGTGATGCGGATACCACTTTTTTTGCCGCCGGTAACCGTACCGTTTTTCACGGTAACCTGCGGTTTATCACCGGAAATGGTTACAACAGCCGCATTCGCATTACCCGACAGCGTAAACCCGCCGAGGTCGAGCGTCAGAGACCTGTGAATCTCGATATTTTCCGTAACATCATGGAGCATGACGATAGTGACATCGCTGTTTGCATCATAAATGTTTGCAGCAGCAAGCGCACCGGCAAGAGTCGGATACTTGTTCTCACCGATCTTTGCAACGCATGTCTGCTCTGCGGGCTGCCCCGGATCTGTCGTATCCTGCGTATTTTCGTCCGCTAACGCGAACGGAGACATTGCCAGCAGCATGGACGCCGCCAGTATGCTGGCTAATAATCGCTTGTTCTTTCCTGTTTTCATCATGAAAATCCCTCCTTCAGTAGCAATAGACTACTATGAAGAAGCTGCATCAGGAAACCGGCTGCCATGCGGAAGACGGTCTTCCGTTTAGGCCCCTGGCTTTGCGAAACCGGCTTTCACCGATCGTGCCCTTGTCTGTACAACCTGCTCTTCAACGAGTAGCACAGATGATTGTGTTTTTCTTGGAACCGTTTTGGACAGTACAGAGACGATTCAGCTTCCAAATAAAATCCCCCCTTGCAGCGCGCACGGCTCTGCAAGGAGGGTACAAAGTATCGTCGGCAGCCGGCTGCCATGCGGAGGACAAGCTCCGTTTAGGCCCATCTGGCTTTGCGGCACCGGCTTTCGCCGGCTGTGCCTTTATCTGTACCTGCACCCGTTCCCGGGAGTCATGCACAGATTTTCAGTTGATGTCTGCTGTTTAAGACGATATGCGAAGCGCATACCGAACTTCGCTGCACGGACGGACAAAAAGTCCCGCGTCAGCGCTGTCTAATCTTTCCTATATAAAGGGTACCCCATTGCAGGCAGCTTTGTCAACCGTTTTTCCTGTAAAAGAAGAAAACTCCCGCAGCGCGCAGGCGGCAATGACTAAAGTTTACAGAAATTTTGTTTTTTCTCCTTTCAATCTCCTTTTAGATGGTATATACTTTTCCCATCACAGGAAAGGATAGAGAAACTATGTTACACAGCAAAACAATGACGCAGGTCCTTCTGCTGCTGCTCGGCGGCGCGATGGTCCTGTTCGGCGTCTGGCGTGGTGAGGCCGGCGTCGTGTTATCCAAGGCGATACGCCTGTGCATGGAGTGCGTCGGCATTGGGTAAAAGACCGCTCCCCCTGCTCGTCCGCCTGCGCAGCGCGATACAGGCCGCCGCCGCCCTGCTCACCAACATCCACCTGCCGAATTTCCTTTCCGGCAGGCTGTATCAGGGCAACGGCAAGCGGGTCTGTGTGCCCGGACTGAACTGCTATTCCTGCCCGGGCGCGGCGGGCGCGTGCCCCATCGGCGCGTTTCAGGCAGTCGTCGGCTCGTCCGGCTTCCGCTTCTGCTATTACATCACCGGCCTGCTGATCCTGCTGGGCGTGCTGCTCGGACGGTTCATCTGCGGCTTTCTCTGCCCGTTCGGCTGGCTTCAGGAGCTGTTGCACCATATTCCCTCCCCGAAGCTGTCCTCCGAACGGCTGAAGCCGCTGCGGTATCTCAAGTACGCCGTGCTGCTCGTGATGGTAGTGCTGCTGCCGACCGTTCTGGTGAACGAGCTCGGCATGGGCGACCCGATCTTCTGCAAATACCTGTGTCCGCAGGGAATCCTCGAGGGCGCGATCCCGCTCGCCCTGGTGAACACCGGCATTCGCTCGGCGCTCGGCGCACTGTTCACCTGGAAGGCGGCTGTGCTGGCCGCCGTGATCCTTCTCAGCGTGCTGTTCTGGCGGCCGTTCTGCAAATGGCTGTGCCCGCTGGGCGCGTTTTACGCGCTGTTCAACCGCGTTTCCCTGTTTCAGATGCAGGTAAACTCCCATCGCTGCGTTTCCTGCGGAAAATGCGCGAACGTCTGCCCGATGGATGTGGATATCACACAGAATGCAAACCACGCCGAGTGTATCCGCTGCGGCCGATGCATCAAGGCCTGCCCGGCAGAGGCGATCTGCTACCGGTACGGCTTCGGCAACGAAAAAACAAAGGAGAACTCATAAATGAATTTCAAACGTGCAACTGCCCTTGCCCTCAGCCTGAGCCTGCTGCTGGGCGCCGCTGCGTGCGGCAAGTCCGGCTCTGAAGCTGCCGATACCGGCAGCAAGACCTCTGCGGAGCTGCTCGAGGAGGAAAACGCCATCCTCGGCGCACATCAGAAGCTGTGGGATCAGGTTTTCGCCTCCATGGACAAATCCTCTCCCGCAACGGCGGAAAACTACGGCGATGTCCTGCTGAGCGCGGTGGAGAACTGTAAGGACAAGCTCTCCGACGAGGATTATCAGACGCTGAAAAGCGATGCCGAGAGCATCCGCTCGATCGAAGAGCAGATCGCGGCCCTGCCCGCCGACGACAGCGCCGGCCAGAGCGAAACGGCTGCGGCCAGTGCGTTCCCGGAGTTTACGGGCAAGGATCTCGACGGGAATGCGGTCGACAGCAGCCTGTTCGCGAACAACGCCTACACGGTCGTGAACTTCTGGTTCAGCGGCTGCAAGCCCTGTGTCGCTGAGCTGGGCGAGCTGGACAAGCTGAACCAGACCGCGAAGCAGCAGGGCGGCGAGGTGATCGGCATCAATACCGAAACGCTCGACGGCAACGCCGATGCCATCGCCACCGCAAAGGAGATCCTGCAAACCAAGGGCGCGACCTACCGCAATATTTATTTCGATTCCTCGAGCGACGCCGGTACGTTCGCCCTCGGCATCATGGCCTTCCCGACGACCTATGTGTTCGACCGGAACGGAAACGCAGTCGGTGAGCCGCTGCTCGGCGGCATCGACAACGCCGATAATCTGGCGCAGCTCCAGAAAAACATCGACGCCGCCCTCGCCGCCGATCAAAAATAAGACAGAGCACAGTTAAGGCAGCACCGCACAATTAAGCTGCGGCGGTATTGCCTTAAAGGGGCTGACTCAGGTGATTTCATGCAATCATTCTGAGTCAGCCCCTGCTTTTTTATCGAAAAAGCGCCTGCTCCGATGTTCCATCTGATGACACCGGGGCAGGCGCTGGAAGAGAGGTCAGCGGGTCGCCTTCAGTCGTGCCATGGCACGAGCCAGCGCCGCCTTAGATAGATGATATTCACGAATACTCTGCTTCTGGCGCAGACGCTCCTCGGCGCGCTCGCGGGCGCGCTCGGCACGCTTGCGGTCGATCTCCTCGGGCCGCTCTGCGCTGGATACCAGCAGGATGACATAGTCCGGCATGATTTCGGCAAAGCCGTCGCTGACGACCACCTCGTGCCGGACGCCCTCGGCGTGAAACCGGACGGTGCCCGGACGAAGTGCGGTAACGACCGGCTCATGTCCCGGCTGCACGCCGTATTCACCGTCGAGCGCAGGCATGACCAGACTGTCTGCCGGACCGGTATAAAACTGACGGTCCGGCGTGATGATCTCCAGATAGAAGGTGTTTTCCATCAAAGCGCCCCCATATCCTGCGCTTTCCGGCGAACCTCGTCCACTGTACCGACCATGGAGAAGGCAGCCTCCGGATACTGATCCAGTTCTCCGCCGAGCAGGGCTTCAAAGCCGCTGATCGTGTCCTCCAGGGTCACATAGCGGCCCTCAAGGCCGGTGAACTGCTCCGCTACCGAGAACGGCTGCGAGAAATACTGCTGCATCCGGCGGGCACGGTCGACGATGCGTCGGTCGTCCGCTCCCAGCTCCTCCATGCCGAGGATGGCGATGATGTCCTGAAGCTCACGATAGCGCTGCAAAAGCTCCTGTGCGCCGCGTGCGACCTTGTAATGCCGCTCGCCGACAATGTCCGGCTCCAGAATGCGCGAGGTGGAATCCAGCGGATCTACCGCCGGGTAGATGCCCTGCTCGACGATCTTGCGGGAGAGGACGGTCTTTGCGTCCAGATGCGTGAAGGTCGTGGCCGGAGCCGGGTCGGTCAGGTCGTCCGCCGGGACATAGACCGCCTGAACCGACGTGATCGCGCCGTCCTTTGTGGAGGCGATACGCTCCTGCAGCGCGCCGACCTCATCGGCCAGCGTCGGCTGATAGCCGACCGCCGAGGGCATGCGGCCCATCAGCGCGGAGATCTCCGAGCCGGCCTGTACATAACGGAAGATATTATCGATAAACAGCAGCACGTTCTGCTTTTTCACATCGCGGAAGTATTCCGCCATGGTCAGACCGGTCAACGCCACGCGCATACGTGCTCCGGGCGGCTCGTTCATCTGGCCGAACACCAGCGCGGTCTTGCTCAGCACGCCGGATTCCGCCATCTCGCGCCACAGATCGTTGCCCTCGCGGGTACGCTCGCCGACGCCGGTGAAGATGGAGTAGCCGCCGTGCTCGGTGGCGATATTGTGGATCAGCTCCTGAATCAGGACGGTCTTGCCGACCCCCGCGCCGCCGAACAGGCCGATCTTGCCGCCTCTGGCATACGGCGCGAGCAGGTCGATGACCTTGATGCCGGTTTCGAGGATCTCGGTCGTCGGGTTCTGCTGGGCAAACGCCGGCGGAGCGCGGTGGATCGACCACTTTTCCTGCGCCTCGACCGTTCCCTTTTCGTCGATGGCCTGCCCCAGCACATTGAACATTCGTCCCAGCGTCGCTTCACCGACCGGCGCTTCGATGGTGCGGCCGGTGGACAGCACCTCGTCGCCGCGGCCGATTCCTTCACTCGGGGAGAGCATAATGCAGCGCACCGTGTCACCGCCGATATGCTGTGCGACCTCCATCATGCGCACCTGCCCGTCCGGTGCAACAGACAGAGCCTCGTTGATCTCCGGCAGACTGCCGCCCTCAAAGGCAACATCTACGACCGGGCCGGTCACCTGCACTACGGTACCTTTGCGTTTCATAGTTTTTTCCTCACTTTCTATGCGCGGCTGCCGTCCGCCAGAAAACGGACGGTTCGCGTCGGAATCGAACGGCGCGGCTGCGGCGTCTCTGTCGCGCTGCCCTGCGTGCCGCCGACGATCTCGGTGATCTCCTGCGTGATGGCGGACTGCCGTGCGCGGTTGTAATGCAGCGAAAGCGATTTGAGCATATCACGCGCGTTGTCCGTCGCGGCATCCATAGCCGTCATGCGGGCATTCTGCTCGGCGCAGAACGACTCGACCAGCGCGCCGAACAGCTCGCCCTTGACGCAGCCCGGCACCAGATGCTCGAGCACCCGGTCGGCCGAGGGCATATACTGCACCGTCTGATGATACAGGCCGTTCTCGCCCGGACGCGGCTCCCACGGGAACGCATCGATGTCCAGCGGGAGCAGCTTCTGCACGCGCGGCTCGAGCCGCATGGGCGTTACCATTTCGGTGTAAACAACGTACACGTCGTCCAGCTGTCCTTCGCGGAACAGACGGATGAAAATATCTGCAATATCACGGGCGCGGGCGATCGTCGGGTCCTGCACCGTGAACATGAACTCGCCGTCCACGCGGATGTCGCGCTCGGCAAAGTAGGCGCGTCCCATCTGACCGATCAGGAACAGCGTGGGGTCGTCCTCCTGCGCCAGCTGCTCCTCGGCCAGCCGGAGCACATTGTGGTTGTACGCGCCGGCCAGCCCCTTGTCGCCCGTGATAACGATGTAGCCGGCTTTGCGGCGCTTGACCTCGGGACGCTTGTCGAAATAAATATGCTCGATCTCGGGAGAATGGTGCAGGATATCCGCGATTGTGGAGCTGATCTTGAGAAAATACGGCTGTACATTGTTCAGCTGCTGCCTTGCCTTGCGCATCTTGGAGGACGAGATCAGATACATCGCGTTCGTGATCTTGAGCGTCTGCTGCACGCTGTCAATACGGGTTCGGATCTCCTTTATGCCTGCCATGCTGCGCTCACCTGTTCTTTATAGGTCTCGAGTGCCTCCCGGATCTGCTCGGCGGCCGTTCCGGTCAGGGTGCCGGTGGACTGGATCTCAGTCAGCAGCGCATCCGGCAGGCTGTCCGCGAAGTCCTGCACAAAGCCGCGCACGCGGTCGAGCGGTACATCGCGGAGCAGGCCGTTGGTGGCCGCATACAGAATGACCGCCTGCCGCCATACCGGCATCGGATGACACAGCGGCTGCTTGAGGATCTCCATCAGCCGTTTGCCGTGCTCGAGCGCCTGCTGGGTGTCCCTGTCCAGATCCGAGCTGAACTGGGTGAATACCTCCAGCTCGCGGAAGCGGGCAAGATCGATGCGCAGCGTACCGGCGGTCTTTTTGATGGCCTTGGTCTGTGCCGCACCGCCGACACGCGATACCGACAGACCGACGTTGATCGCCGGGCGCTGACCGGCGAAGAACAGGTCGTTTTCCAAATAGATCTGACCGTCGGTGATGGAAATGACGTTGGTCGGGATATAGGCGGAGACATCGCCCGCGAGCGTTTCAATGATCGGCAGGGCGGTCATCGAGCCGCCGCCGTATTCCGGCGTCAGCCGGCACGCGCGCTCGAGCAGGCGGGAATGCAGATAGAATACGTCGCCCGGATATGCCTCGCGGCCGGGAGAGCGGCGCAGCAGCAGCGACAGCGTGCGGTAGGCGACTGCGTGCTTGGACAGATCGTCGTAGACGATGAGCACATCGCGTCCCTTGCTCATGAAATACTCACCGATCGCCGCGCCGGCATACGGCGCGATATACTGCTGCGGCGCACCGTCCGCCGCAGTGGCGGAAACGATGATGCTGTAATCAAGCGCGCCGTATTTCTCCAGCGTGCCGCGCAGACGCGCGACCGTGGACGCCTTCTGACCGATGGCCACATAGATGCAGATCATGTCCTGCCCCTTCTGGTTCAGGATGGTGTCGATGGCGATGGAAGTCTTGCCGGTCTGGCGGTCGCCGATGATCAGCTCGCGCTGACCGCGTCCGATCGGCACCATCGCGTCGATGGCAAGGATGCCGGTCTGCATAGGCTGGTTGACCGGCTCGCGCGATACCACGCCCGAGGCCTCGCGTTCGATCGGGCGGCGCTCGGTCGTTTCGATCGGGCCGAGCCCGTCGATCGGCTCGCCGAGGGCGTTGACCGTGCGTCCGATCAGCGCCTCGCCGACCGGAACGTCAGCTGCGCGTCCGGTGCGCGAAACGGTCGAGCCTTCATGCAGGCCGTCCTCGCTGCCGAGCAGCACCACGCCCGCGCTGTCGCGCTTGAGGTCGAGCACGATGCCGCGCACGCCGGTGTCGAACTGCACCAGTTCGCCGTAGACCGCGCGGTTCAGTCCGTATACGGTGGCGATGCCGTCGCCGACCTCGATGACCGTACCGGTCTCGTCACAACGCGTTCGGTTGTCATACTGTTCGATCTCCTCGCGGAGAATGGATAAAATCTCGTCTGAATGGTTCAATGGTTTTCACCCCTTACAGGTCATGCGCCAATGCGCGAAGCTGTCCGCGCACGCTTTTATCGTATGTTACGCCGTCGATCTCGGCGGTAAAGCCGCCGAGCAGCGTTTCGTCCGTCACAATCTCGAACGTAACCGCGCGGTAGCCGTGCCGTGCGCACAGCAGGCGGGCCAGTGCGCCGAGCGACTGCTCCTCCGGCTCACGGGCGCTGCGGAATACGCACAGACCCTCGCCGTTTTCGCGCAGCTCGAGCAGACGGAACTGCCGGACGATCTCGGGCAGGAGCGCAAAGCGGTTTTTGTCCGCCAGCAGCAGATAGAAATGCCGCAGCTCTCCCCGCGCGTCACAAGCGGGCAGACGGGCCAGCACGGCCTTTTTCTCCCGTGCCGACACGGCGGGCGAGCACAGGGCGTCCCACAGCTCCGCACAGCCGGTCAGGCAGTCGGCGGTGCGCCGCAGCTCGCTCAGCGTGCACCCGGCATGGCGCAGCGCCCCGGCATACTGTACGGCGGTCGAATTCATCGTGCAGCCTCCGTTTCTTCGCGCAGGAAATCGTCGATCATGGCGCGGTCAGTGTCGCTGTCGAGCGTCTGCCGGGATACCTTTGCGGTGGTCAGCAGAACGAGAGCCGCGAGCTCCTTTTTCGCCTCGCGGAGCATCTGCGCCCGCTCGGATTCACGGCGCTGCGCCGACTGCTCCTCCAGACGCTGCACGGCGGTGCGGGCCTCCGCGACCATGCGGTCGTATTCCTGCTGACCGCGTGCGCGGGCGTCCTCTATGATCTGCGCGGCCTCCGCCTTCGCAGAGGCGAGCTGCGCCGCATGCGCGGTCTGCTGCTGCTCGGCCTCGGCCAGACGCCTGTCCGCCTGATCGAGCGTGTCCGATACCTCCTGTGCGCGGTCGTCCAGCATTCTGGTGATCGGCCCGAACAGGAATTTCTTCATCAGCACGAACAGGATCAGCAGGTCAACAAACACCCAGATGATCTGTGCATTTAGATTGAGGATCATTCGATCTCACCCCGATCAATTCATGAAGATGAGCAGGATAGCGATCAGGAAGCCGTAGATGGCGGTTGCCTCAGCCAGCGCACAGCCGAGGATCAGGTTCTTGCTGATCTGGCCCGAGGCCTCCGGCTGACGGGCGATGGCCTCCGAAGATTTCGCGGTCGCGTAGCCGATACCGAGACCGGCGCCGATGCCGGTCAGAACTGCGATAGCTGCACCAATTGCAATACTCATTTTTTGTAGTCCTTTCTCAAATAAAACAGTGGTTACTCAAGCGATTCCGACAGGAAAAGCGTTGTCAGGAAGACGAATACGACTGCCTGTATCATGCCGTCGAACACATCGAAATACAGGCTCAGCGGGATGGGCACAACGACCGGAACGACCATCTTGACCAGCTCCATGATGACGAAGCCGGCGAAGATGTTGCCGAACAGTCGCATGCAGAGCGACAGCGGCCGGATGCCGATCTCCATGATGTTGAGCGGCGTGACGACCGCGACCGGCTCGCTGAACTTCTTCAGACCGCCGCGCAGACCGTGAAAGCGGAACTGCGCGCCGTAGATCAGCAGGGCGCTCATGATCGCCAGACCGGCGGTCACGTTCAGGTCCTTGGTCGGCGGGGTAACGCCGAACAGTCCGGCCATGTTCGCCAGCGCGAGATACAGACCGACCGTGCCGAGATACGGCGCGAACGCACGCCAGTATTTGTCGCCCAGCGTGTCGCGGCAGAAGCCGTTGATGAAGCCCACCAGCATCTCTGCGGCGATCTGCTTTCGCCCGGGACGCTTGCGCAGTCCGTGCGTCAGCCAGATGGCAAGCAGGGTCAGCACAACTATGATCGCCCAGCTTACCACAGCGGATTCCGGAACCGGTATTCCGCCGAACAGCGGAATCTCGAACGCAATGTGGGTTTGCAGCTCGGCATTCAATTCCGCTTTGATTTCTCCCAAAGGGCATCACCTCGTTTGTTTTGCTTTGCGTTCCTATTGTAGAAATCCGACGGGTTCTGCGCAAGCTTACGAAAATAAAAAAAATAAACCCGCGCAATTTGACGGGTTTCATAAAATTTTCGAAAGGGATTTGATGAACTTTGACCAGCGTGCTATGATATAAAATAGCTTTTCCAAAGGGGGAAATGAAATTGACAAATGCACACTCATCCGGCTCGCTGCACCGGCGTGTGCGCCGGATGCTGATCCAGTGCATCGCCATCGTGGTGCTGCTCTCGACGTCGGTCGGGCTCGGCATCGGCCTGTATCAGGATGTGTACGCACGCGATCAGCTGCTGTCCAACGCCGCGCAGATGGCGGCCGACGCGCCGCTCCTGACGGATACGATCCAGACCGATACCGCGCAGCAGTATCTCGAACGTACCGTCCGCCGCGTAGCCGCGGTGGATATGCTCGGCATATATGACGTACAGGGCAGACCTTTGGTATTCTACGATCTCGCCGCCGGCGAAGGAGAGGCGTCTGTGCTGCCGACCCTGCGGGCCAATACGGTCCGCCGCCTGTACAGCGAGCAGAAACCGCTGCTTTCCAGCGATGAGATGCCGGAGGGCGCCGACCGCTGCGCCTACGCCGTGGTGCGCGATGAAAACGGACAGGCGTTAGGCATCGTGATGGCGGGTCTGTATCTGCGCTCCTATCGCCGGACGGTGCTGCGCGTGCTGCTGTTCTACTGTCTGATCACCCTGCTCGCGCTCGGTGTCGGCAGTCTGCTCAGCGTGCGCTTCTCCAATCATATCAAGCAGGAGCTGCTCGGCTATGAGCCGGATGCGTTCCGTCAGCTGTTTTTGCAGCGCATGGATATCCTCGACGCGCTCGACGAGGGTCTGCTGGCCATTGATTCGCACAGCACGATCACCTATATCAACCGTGCGGCGGCGGACATCCTCAGCATCCGCACGAGTGATGCGCTCGGACAGCCGCTCAGGGCGATCTATCCGCGTTCGACCATCGCGCGCGTCATGCAGACCGGAAAAAGCGAGTACAACATCAGTCTGGAATCCATCAAGCACGTTTCGGTCATATCCGACCGCATGCCGCTCTGGCGCGACGGGGAGATCGAGGGTGCGATCGCTATTTTCCGCAACCGCACCGAGGTCACAAGGCTGGCGCAGGATCTGACCGGCGTACAGCATATCGTGGAGGCGCTGCGGGCGTATACGCACGAGTTCACCAACAAGCTGCATGTCATTCTCGGTCTGCTCCAGCTCGGGGAAAACAAGCAGGCCGAGGAATACGTTCTGCGTCTGACAAAGACGCGCGCACACTCGATCAGCTATATCTCCGAGCGCATTCAGGAGCCGTCGGTCGCGGCTCTCCTGATCGGCAAGTCATACCGCGCCGCCGAGCTGGGCATCCGGTTCGTCCTCGACCCGGCCAGCGAGCTGCGCGGGGACGGACAGTACCTGCCGGCCAGCAGCCTGATCACCATCCTCGGCAATCTGACGGAAAATGCGTTCGACGCCCTGCGCAGCGCACCGGAGAATGCGCAGAAGGAAGTGACGGTCAGCATCCGCGAGGGCGAGCACGGCATGCTCCTCAGCGTGGATGACAGCGGCGCAGGCATGGCAGCGCCGCAGCTCGACCGTATTTTTGAGCGCGGCTTCTCGACCAAGGGCGAGGGACTCGGCACGGGACTTTCGCTCGTCAAGGAGACCGTAGACGCCTTCGGCGGCACGATCCGCGTGGAGTCCGAGCCGGGCATCGGCAGCTCATTCATCATCACGTTTTCCGACGCGGAAAGCCGCGCACAGACCTAAGGAGGAACGATCTGCAATGTATACAGTGGTCATTATTGAAGATGATCCGATGATCACGCGGCTGAACCGCCGTTATGTGGAGCAGGACAGCCGTTTTGCCGTCGTACAGACCTTTTCGGCGGCGCATCCGGCTCTGTTCTGGCTTCAGCGCAATCCGATCGACCTGATCATCCTGGACGTTTACATGCCGCAGATGAGCGGCACCGAGCTGCTGATGCAGCTCCGCGCGAAGGGCGTGGACGCAGATGTGATCATGGTAACGTCTGCAAACGATGCCAAAACAGTCAATGACGCGGTGCGGCTGGGCGCCGTGGATTATCTGGTCAAGCCCTTTGCCTATGAGCGGTTTCAGCAGGCGCTCGAGGTGTTCTGCCGCCGCCGGAAAAGCGTGCAGCGCGACAGCTTCAGTCAGGATGTGCTCGATCACACGCTGTTCCGGCAAACGGCGCCGGCGCCGTCTGCTGCTCCCCCGAAGGGTCTGCAAAGCCAGACTCTTGCGCGGATCGAGGCCTATCTGCGCGCCGCGCCGGACGAGCGGCACACGAGCGATGAAATCGCCTCGCACGTCGGACTGTCGGTCGTAACCGTGCGCCGGTACATGAATTATCTGACCGACCGGCGGATCATCGGCAGCGAAATGGACTACCGCACCGGCGGCCGGCCGTGTCTGGTGTATTTTCTGCGGCAGTAAGCGGGCGGTCTGCGCGGATACCGAGGAATTTCAGCGAAAAAATCGTAGAAAGAAAAATTTTCAATTACTTTGCCGCCGGATGGAACCGGGACGGACTGGCTCTGCGCATGGCAGGAAAGCTGTTGGATACCGCCCCGGCAGACCATCATCTGCTGATCCTCTCTTCTGAATTTTGCCGAATTTGTCCCTCTGCTAATCAACTACAACCTTTGCTCTCAAAAACTGAAAAAAACCTTTTTAGAAATTTTTATGAACGCCAATCTGAGCAGCAAAAACCGGAGCGTACAGCCTGAAATTCAGCTGTGCGCTCCGGTTTGTTTCGATGGTGTCAATATTGAGTTTTTTGCGTGGAATATGTCGTAACAAGCAGCGGATTTGATGGTTCAAATCCAGCCCCGCAGAGAAAAATCCCTGTGACCCTTACTGTCTTTTTACAGCGACTCGATATTTTTCTTCATCTTGCGCGACGGCACATCGGGTAAAAACGAAAGAAAGCAGCAATGCAGCCTCCAAATACGAGGCGCATCACCGCTTTGGTTTTCTGTTTTTTGAAATTCGGTGTGGTTTACAGCTCTTCCACCGACACAATTCCCTCGCGCCTGCCGACAAGTGTCAGCAGCTTTTCTACGCCGCAGCTGCGCGGCAGGCGCAGCGTAAAGATAGCGCAGGCGTTATGCTCACCGTTTTCTGCCGAGCGTGTAATCTGGATGTTCAGCACTTTAATATTGCAGCTGCGGTAGAGCTGAAGCACATCATCCAGACAGTGCTTTCCCTCGTATTCCATATACAGATTGATCTCCGGCACATTTTCGAGCACGCGGTACTCGATACGCGAGAACACAAGCTCGGCGAGCATGATGAACACAGTCGCGAGAATGCCGCCCTCGTAGAAGCCGCCGCCAAAGGTGAGGCCGATGATGGCCGAGGTCCAGAGACCAGCTGCCGTGGTCAGACCCTTGACGCGCTGCCGCTTGGTAACGATGATGGTGCCCGCACCGATGAAGCCGATACCCGCAACAACTTGTGCACCGAGGCGCGCCATATCTGTAAAATAGTGCATATTCAGATACAGATACTGACTCGTCAGCGTGGTGATGGCCGCGCCGATGCAGATGAGGATGTGCGTGCGGAAGCCGGCCGGGCGGCGCTTGTACGAGCGCTCGATACCGATAATGCCGCCGCAGATGAGCGCACAGGCCAGACGCACGAACACAGAAAGCGTCGTCACGTCGCGCAGGCCGTCAAAAACAGATAACATAGCAGTCCACTCCTTACAGCTCTTCGATCACGCAAAGGCAGTCCAACTCCGCCAGATCGGAGAGAAGCTGCGTGTGCGGTATTTTTTCATTGAGGCGGATCGAGAAGATCGCACTTGGGTGCAACGCCTCGCCACTTTTGTTCCGCTCGATATCGATGTCGTAGATCTGCACGTTCTGCGATTTCAGCTGATTGATGATGGTACTGATGTCCCCGAGCGAATAGAACTCCATGTACAGATTGATGTCACGCGCGTTCTCCTGTATGTACGCATCCACAATTGGGAACAGGCGGATGCTGAGAAATATCATCGCGAATGCGATGAGCACGCACTCGTAAAATCCTGCGCCGACCGCAAGGCCGGTGCAGGCCGACGCCCACAGACCCGCGGCAGTGGTCAGGCCCTTGACCTGCTGGCGGCCGGTAACGAGAATGGTTCCTGCGCCCAGAAAGCCGATGCCGTTGATGACCTGTGCGCCGAAACGCGAAACGTCGGTTTTTATGCCGATCTCTGCGCAAATATCCGACCACGGCCCTGTCACCATGGTAAATTCGTACAGGCTGAGCAGCACGGTCAGCGCCGCGCCAAGACAGACGAGCATATAGGTGCGGAAACCGGCCGGACGGCGCTTGCGTCCGCGCTCCAGACCGATGCAGCCGCCGAGCAGCATCGCAAGGGCGAGCCGCACTACGACCGAGGCGAAATGAAGTTCGCGCAGGTATTGTATCATTCCACTCATTTGATGTAGGTTCTCCTCACTCGATAAAAAGTGCACACGCTGCCAATATGTATGCAGCGTGTGCAGCTTTCTACAATAGATTTCAGTATTTACTTTACGAATCGACAGTCTGCCCAGCAGGCGTTGTGGTCGGACAGCTCGGGACCTGTGAACTTCGCCAGCGTACTGCCCGGCTCGGCCCAGGTGCAGTCCTTCGTCTCAGTCGAGACCGTGCCGTGGTCGACGCATTCCATGCCGCGCGCCATCAGCCAGTCCAGCTTGAGCAGCATACTCTTGCCGCCCGGCATCGGCTTGCGGCGCGTGCCTTCGGTGCTGCTGAACTCGCGGTAGGAGAAGCCGTTCTCCTCTGCCTGCGGCAGGACGCGCTCGTACTTTTCGACCGCCGCCATGTGCTTGGCAAGGCGCTCCGGGTCGTTGAACAGCTTGGTGAAGCCCGGGATGTCGTTGCCGTCAAACGTATTGGTGTTCAGGTCGCCGCCGATCATGACCGGCGTGTCCGGCGCGAACGACTTTTTGATCTCATCATACACGACTGCCATCTGGGCTTCGCGGCCCTTGCTGTCCGCGCGGTTCTCCAGATGGACGCTGACCGCGCCGACTTCCCGGCCGCCGATGTCGAGCGAGCAGACAATGGCAACGCGCGCGCCGATGCGCTTCTGACGGTCATAGTACCAGTTGTACTGCTCGGGCATGTGAACGACCTTCGCCCAGCGGATCGGCCAGCGCGAGAACAGGGCGTTGCCGTGGAAACCCTTGTTGTCGTCCGGGTTGACCAGCTCGATGAACTCCAGACCGTAAGCATAGTTCATGCCGATGGACTTGGCGATCTCATACGCCACGTTGCAGTTGCCCGAGCGAACCGCGCCGTCATCGAGCTCGTTCGCGTAGATGATGTCAATGTTCTTGAAGTCCGGACACATGTTGAGGAAGTCGATGGTCTCGTGCAGCGTCTGACCGCGTTCGATGTTGAACACGACATGGCGCAGCACCTCGGGCACCTCAGCCGGTGCCTCGACCAGATTGTGCACCTCGCACTGCTGGTACTGCGGAATTTTATCCATTACCTTGAACTGACCGAGCGTCGGTACCAGATTGCCGAGGGCGATACGGTTTTCATAGGACATAGTTTCCATTTGTTTGTTACACGCCTTTCAAGTTTGTTATGCGCCGGGATAGGGTCATGCGTAATAAGGGGGCAGCCGGCAGAATACATGACTCCGCCGGCTGTTGCCATATAAGGGAAGAAAAAAGATGATTAATGAGTGTCAGAGTATGTCTGAGTTATGCGTTTGCAGCGGCCTTTTCTGCCTCAGCAGCCTCGCGCTGCTTCATCTCGGTAATAATGCGCGGATAGATCTTATCGAGCTTGTAGAAGATCAGCAGAACGCCGATGCCGCCCCAGGCAATGATGTTGCCGATGATGTAGATACCGATCAGCATCTGAGACTGTGCTGCGTTGATCGTCACGGTGCCGGCGAAACCTACGAGGCTCATCAGAGCGCCGAAGATTGCGCTGGTCATGCCGGAGCCGAACTTCTGGCCGGCGGTGGTAGCAGATACCATCAGGCCCTGTACACGGATGCCGCTCTTCCATGCGCCGTACTCGATAACGTCAGCGAGCATGGAGTACTTGACGCCGCGGAAGCAGCCCTTGCCGATGCCGCGCATGACGCAGGCAAACAGTGCAAGATTGAGGGCGCTCGGGTTGATGAACAGGGAGACCGTGCCGATAACGGCGACGATCGCACCGATCAGCGCTACGTTGCGCTTGCCGAACTTTGCGATGAACGGAGACAGAACAAGAACGGTAACGATCTGCGGAATGGACTCGAACGATGCGAGTGCACCGAGCAAGTCGCGGTTGCCGAGAATGTACTGTGCGTAGTATGCGTTGCAGGTGCCGGTAACTGCCTCATAGAAGGACAGGAACACAGCGAGCATGAAGAACATGATGAAGTACTTGTTGGTGACGCAGAGCTTGATGCCCATCCAGAGCGGAACGTTCTTGCCGTCCTTGGTCTTGGTCTCTTCCTTGACGCGCTCGTGGCAGTTCTTGAAGCAGATGAACAGCATGATGATGGAAACGATGGCGTAGAGGATGGAAACCTCAATCCATGCCTGCTGGGTGTCACCCAGACGGGTAACCAGCGGGAAGGTTACTGCGGTGATGACCATGTTGCCGAGGGCGGACATGCCGGTACGGAACAGGTTGACAACGGCGCGCTGGTCGGTGTCGCGGGTCATCAGCGTTGCCAGCGTTGCATACGGGAGGTTCAGTGCGGTGTAAACAACGGTGGTGCAGAAGTTATAAGTAATGAAAACGTAAATGCCCTTTACGATCGGCGTAGCAGGCGGAACGGTGAACAGCAGGATTGCTGCGATGCCGTACGGAATCATCATCCAGAGGATCCATGCACGGGACTTGCCGTGCTTGGAATGCGTGCGGTCAACCAGGTGACCGATCAGTACGTCGGAAATACCATCGAAGAAACGCGAGAACAGCATGATGGTACCGATCATTGCTGCGGAGATGCCGACTACGTTGGTGTAGAAGTAAATCAGCAGCGAGGTTGTCAGGGCGTAGACAACGTTGCAGGCAACGTCGCCGAGGCCGTAGGAAAACTTTTCTTTGAGATGGATCTTCTCAAATTCCTTATCACCCGCGAAAGTCGGGTTGCTGGATTTGCCCATGGTTTTTGCTCAGTCCTTTTTTATTTTTCTTTTCTGCCAGTTGGAGCTGCGCGGCCCTTTATCGAGCACTGAACGTGCTTTTTCGGGGAACCGCAGTTTGAGAAGTTGTCCGGACGTAATCTCTTGCTTCAGCTTTTACCCTTTCAATGGAACTCCAATCCATTGACTGTAATTAGTATAGCACCGCGCGGAATAAAATTCAATAATTCATGTTGTAAAAAGAATAATGTTCATTTTTGTGCATCCTTCACAAACCGGAAGAATTGTGTTACAATGAAAACATAATATGACACAGATAAAAGGTGAGCGTATGGATAAAAACGTTTATGCTGCAATTCAGTCGCAATATGCGACTTTTTCCAAGGTTGGAAAGCGGATTGCCGACCATATCATAGCCGATCCGGTACATATTACCTCGATCAGCATTCAGCAGATGGCCGCCGAGCTGGGCATCGCAGAATCGAGTATTATTCGATTTTGCAAGATCCTCGGCTGCGCCGGGTTCAGCGAGATGAAGCTGCTGCTCGCGAAGTATTCGCCCAAATCAGTTCGAACAATATTCGAAGATTTGTCTGAAACCGATAGTATTCAGACCATTTCCGAGAGTGTGTTTGGCCGCAACATCGACACGCTCGAGCGTGCGCTCCAGCTGCTCGATTTCCAGAAGATCGAGCAGGCGGTCGATGTGCTCAGTCGCGCCGAAAACATCCTCATTCTCGGTGTCGGCGCATCCGGCACCATCGCAGAGGACTTCTACATCCGTCTGATGCGCATCGGTTTCCGTGCGGTGTCGCTGACCGACTCGCATCTGATGCAGATTCAAGCAAGCCTGTGTATGCCGAATACCGCCGTGATCGCGATCTCGCACACCGGCAAGACACGTGAGATCGTTTCCGCCGTCCGTACGGCGAAAGAGCACGGCGCGCAGACCATCGGCATCACCGGCTTCCCAGACACCCCGCTCAAAGCATCGAGCGACCTCTGTCTTGAGCTTTATTCGCCTGACCAGCTCTTTGTTTCGCCGCGTGTTGCACAGTTCTCGCTGATTGATTCGCTGTATGTCAGCCTTGCCATCCGTCAGAAAGACCGCGTTGTCCGCAATATCGAGCAGGTAAACGAGGCGCTCCGGCCGCTCCGCATGGAGTAAAAGACGAGAAAACACGGCTTTCGACAAACAAAAATGCAAATGTAACGCCGACGAATGAACACGGAACCTCTGAGATACGTTGCAGCGATAGATAGCGCCGATGGTGCTGACCGTAGATGCCGATTGGTTCCAGCTTCGGTCCTTCATCACCGGCAACCAGATAATAATCTCCGACCAGTTCGTAAGTCCTGTGTGTTCGTCCGTTATGAATTTTTCCATTGTAACAACCTCCGCTTTGTTTTGTGATTCTATGATAGCGGAGATTGCTCAAATAGGCGATGTACGAAAATCCCCTGCCGAGAAATATTCTCAGCAGGGGATTCGTGTCTTTACGGCCCTTGTGTGCTAATTTGGAATTGCTTCGTTATCAGCGCTGTTCATTGCAGTATAATTGATGGTTACACCCATGAATATATAAACCAGTTAATACATTACGATAGCCTCCAGCAAATCCAATCCCTATCTTCGCTTATAGCACACTCACAGAACAGCAAAAAAAGAGAAGACTACAACACTGAACTGCACCCCATCTGTTAGACAGTATGATATACTATCTAACAGATGGGGTGTGCTTCATTCATTCCCGACTGCTTGTTTCGACTTTTTTCTTTTTGCCGCCGTCTGCGCACGCAGATACTGCTGCGCCCACTCGAAGAAAAACGGTACATTCCGGAATAAATACATGGAATCCAAAAGCTTCTCTACCAATTCCTGTATTGTCATGGGCTGATAACCGTACCACTCTCGTTCCGCAAGCATGGCAGACATATCGTTTTTCACCGCCAGACGCAGAAACTTTTTCGTATCCTTGTTCACTGCAGCAAGGCGATTCAGATACGCCCCCGCTCTATCAAACTGGTTCAGCTTGTAGTACAGAACCGCCAGCGGCAGGAGCATCTGCGTTTCTTCGTAGGAGTCAAACTGCTTATGAAGCGCCAGCGCGTGCAGTTCGTCCTCCATATAGGCATACAGGTGCATCAGCTGATAGCGGACGCCAAGGTTATCGTTCTCGCACAGCGCCAGAAGGCGCTGCCCCTCGTCGATCGCCCGGCGCATCATGCCGCAGGAGATCAGCACATCGAAGTATGTATAGCGCACGCGCATATACGGTCTGGTTTCAGGCGCTGTCCAAAACTCGCCGGCATGCTCCTTGAACGCGCCGGCCTTTTCCATCTGCTTGTCCGCTGTGTCGAGCAGTTCCTGCAAGGCAAGCCGCTGTTCGTCCAACTCTTCTTCCGTCGTGCGCGTGATGAGCTGTAGTCTGGCATCCAGATTGTCTGGCTCCAGCGCCAAAGCCTTGTGGAGATATTCCACGCACTTTTTCTTCGACGTGGCCTGCTCGGCGAGATCCAGATAATCGTCAGACGTTTCTGGCGCAGAATCTTTCTGGTCGTTGCATTTCCGGTTGTATTCCGCAAAGAACCGCTCCGTCAGAGCATCCACGTCAGCTTCATCCGCCGCGTCCTCTGCGTGAGCATCCAGGAATTTCTGTAATTCTTTCAAAACCTTTTCTGTCTCTCTGCTCATTGTATGATGCCTCCCGTATCTGTTATGTGGATGGCTTGCTGCTTGGTTTTCCTATATGAATTATACCAGATGCGTCAACCTTCGTCGAGGGGCAAATGCCAAGCCGCCATCATCTTTACCAGCTCTGCATCTCATCCATTTTCGTATCATCTTCCTGCACGTTGGTGCGCATATAGGCATCAAACTGTTCAGAATATCGCTCGTATTTGTCACCGCCGATTTCTTTCAGGAAGTCCTCCTTGAACACCCACAGGGGATATTCGCAATAGCCGCTGATCTTGCTGTAACCGGTATCCTGCGCGATTCCATCGGCAAGCAGCTGCAGCGCAAACGGGCAGTTGTTGGCATCGATGTATGCGCAGTTTTTCAAAGTGAGGAATTCACCGAAGGACACCGTGAGGACGGCGTATTGCTCGGTCACATTTTCATTTTGATCCACTTCGTCGAGGACAATCGCCAGCCCTGGCATTTGCGCCCCCATGTAATCGCGTGTGTCGTATAACTCGACTCGCGGCTTTAGCCGAATTTTTTCTTCCCTATAGAAACTTGAAATTTCAAAAAACATGTTTTCCTCCTATGTCCAGACAGGGCAAAGAAAAACACGGTTCTCCAACCATGCTTTTCTTTGCCCTGTTTTTATAACACCCGCACCATCTGCTCATAGAGCAGAACGTACTTTTCATCGATGATCCGGTTATCATGGTAATGTCCGAACAGCCAGTAGTGAAACTGGCTGCGGCTGCGAACTTCTTCCAGGAATTCCGTCAGCTTGTCCGGCCTGAAATCAGTGTTGATCTTCTGCTGAATCGCGGTCGGGGCGCAGTGCGTGATGATGTAATCGACTTTCCAATCCAGCCGCTCCATCGTCTGCCAGGCTTCGGCGTATTCCTCATCAGACGGCAGTTCTTCTTTCCACCATGAAATGTGGTTGATCCGGAATTGTCCGCGACTGCGGCGCAAGCTGTCATATCGTTCGTAGAAATCCGGGCTGTCCATATCCAGAATCCCGTCTGCAATGTCGTGGCTCTGTGCGCCGCCCATTGTGAAGAAAGTGCGGCCTTGAAGCTCAAATGCCTGTCCACGCATCAGGTGAATGACGTGCGGTCGGATTTTATGCACTTTCCCACCACGCCATTGCTCCACCGGGTATTCGCTCAGAGCGTCAAAGTTCTCATGATTGCCGTCCACGAACAGAACCATAAACGGCAGGGCTTCCAGCCGGTCGAACTGCGGGACGTCACTCTTATCGCCGTTCCAGATACAACCGAAGTCGCCGCAGACGATCATGTAGTCGTCTTTCGTCATCTCCGCTCGCTCCGGAAAGTATTGCGGCCGGAATCGGAGTGTGTTTCCGTGAAGATCACCGGTTGCATAAATCATCGTCTTACCTCTTAAAAATGCATCTGCATTGTGTCTGCGTTTTCTGTCATTCTGAGTTCTGCTTCGGTCGCTGTCCGCAGTCCCTGCCCGTAACGGGTCTGTGCTATGATCAAACGGCCATCGGCAATAAGCTGTTCGATCCGTTCCCCAACATAACCTTCCGCGATGTATGGACCGGACCGTTCCCAGTCCTGCAGGCGGCGAATCGCAAACTGCTGTCCGATACGCTCGGCAATCGGCCCCGTGCGAAAGAGATTCTTTTGTTTCGTCTTGCAGGCTTCCAGAATGGCATTGTCGATCCGTTCGGTTTGTTCTTCCAACCTCTGGCGGTATTCTTCGTCTGTCAGGTCAAAACATTCCCGGCGCAGATCTGTACCAAGAACGCGAAACGTATTTGCACCAGACAAAAGTCGCTGCAACTCTGGAATATGATCTTCCTGCATCACGCCGCTGAACAGATCCGGATGCAGGTACAGAGCGTCGTTTCCGTTCCGCACCGTAACACAATGGCCGCTGTCCAGCGGCGTTTCTTCGACCTGCCAGCCCGCATCTCGAAACAACTTTCTTGTTTCTGTACGGAATGCAAGCCGTGAAGCATCATCCGGCCAGCCCTGTGAGTACGCGCTGCGGATCGAAATTCCAATCTCTCGGTATGTCATGGTTACTTTCCCTCCAGTCGTTGCCTGATTTCTGCGCCGCCCTTGATTTGCACCAGAATTTCGTCGGCGGAGAGGACGGTCACGCGCTCCACGGTCTGGCGGGCAGCGTTTTCGTTCCATTCCGTGATCGTCTGTGCGGTGTTCTCTATGACTTGCTCTGCCTGCTTCATGCGGGTGCAGACGCAGCTCGCATCGGTGCTGCTTTGCAGGATCGCTTCTTTCTGCTTTTTAAGCGTGGTCTGCTCGGCCAGAATTTCTGCGAACTGCGTATTGCAGGCTTCTTTATCTTCTGCATCAATGGCTTCCGCCAACAGCTGTTGGAACCGCTCGTCAAGCTGCACCAAGCGGTGTTCAATGTCGGCAAGACTCATGGTCTGTCCCTGTATCGGCAGCAGCTCCAAGGAGACTGCATTTCTGATACGGTCAAGCAGGACCGACTTGTCGCTCATGGCGGAGTTGATTGCTGCCAGGATTGCGTTTTGCAGCGGGATTTCCCGGAGCGTCGGGGATTCATGGCAGTATTTCTTGCCGTAATCCAAGCGGCTGATGCAGCGCCATTCGTGATAGATATTTCCCTTGACATTTCTTGTTTTTCTGCGATAGAGCGTACCACATTCGTCGCAGAAAAGCCGGTCGGATAAGGCGTACTTACTGGTGTAGCAGGAGCGTCCTGTGACCGCCTGCTTGGAAGGAGTGCGTAAGGCGCTGCGCCGTGCCATTTCGGCCTTCACCGCATTGTACTGCTCTCGGCTGACAACGGCTTCATGGTGATCTGGCATATAGTATTGGGTCATCTGACCGACATTCTTGACGATCTTCTTGCTGATGACATCGGTACAGAAGGTCTTTTGCAGCAGCACGTCGCCGCAGTATTTTTCGTTGGTCAGGATTCCTTTGATCGCAGAAACCGACCATTCTTCTGTCCCGAGGACAGTCTTGATCTGGTTTTCTTCCAGCCAGTCCTTCAGGTTTCGCAGACTGGCGCCACTCTCATATCGCTTATAGATTTCCCGTACCACTTCGGCCTGTTCCGGAATGACTTGGAGTTTTCCGTCTGCATCTTTTCTGTAGGCATACAGGCGATTGCACGGAATTTTAAGCGTTCCAACTTTTGCGTGCATCTGCCGCCCGCGCCGGATGTTGCCGGAGATAGATTCACTTTCGGACTGCGCCATCGCGCCGTACATGGTGATCATAAATTCGCTGTCTGGCGGTAGAGAGTTAATATTTTCTTTTGTGCTTATCGGCTTAATGCAGCTGGGCACAAGATGCAGCGACGGCTCTTGCCAG
>ERZ1106963.1649-NODE-1649-length-25937-cov-6.707210_pt1 | contig 25937 bp, 22 predicted proteins | sample MGYA00403681_ERZ1106963 | MGnify/ENA primary metagenome ERZ1106963 (study PRJEB35170, sample SAMEA104062407) | human gut metagenome | biome: human gut; feature: human-associated habitat; material: faeces | place: Denmark | collected 2012-05-03 ...
ATGAATCAGGCCAAGATCATCGAGGATGCCAAGAAGGACGAAGAAGAAGGCTAATCCAACGCAATTATCGCGCCGGTTCCGCTTGGGAACCGGCGCGCTTTGCAAAAGCGGGAGAGAAGATACAATGGGAGAAAAGCTGACAGTGTCCGCGCGCGTGCGGAGCATTGATCTGGCAAAGAGCATCGCCATTGCCTGCGTGGTGCTCATTCATGTAGCAAGCGGACCTCTGCTGTGGGAAGCGCCGAATACGGGCAGATGGATGCAGAGCCTGCTCTGGGGAAGTGCGTCGCGGTTTGCAGTGCCGCTGTTCTTTCTGTGCAGCGGAGCGCTGCTGCTGGATGAAAAACGGGGAGCGGACGTGCGGCATATCTGGACCAGAAGTATACCTCATATCCTGATTACACTGTTTTTCTGGGCATCGGCATATGCGTTTGCGCCGCTTCTTTACCATAGAAGCCTCTGCCACGAGACAATCGCAAAAGCGCTCATGGACGTTCTTTGCTGGCGTCATGAGCAGCATCTGTATTTTCTGCATATTATGGTCCTTGTCTATGCGGCGCTGCCGGTAACACGCGCATTTTTGCGCAGGGCAGACGAAAAAACGATCCGCTATGCGCTTGCGCTTTGGGCGTTTTCCGGTGTTCTGCTTCCGACAGCAAGGGCGCTTGGACTTCTTTTCTGGCTGGACGGGATTCCGGTGCAGTGGGCGCTTTCTTTGACATGGTCCAGCATCGGCTGTACAGCGCTTGGCTGGCGGCTACGGAAAAAGCCCCTTCGCGCAGGAACTTCGATTGCACTCGTTCTGCTCGGCTTTGCAATTTGTTATGTAGGAACGGCGGTGCTTTCCATCCGGAAAGGCACGCTTGCGCCGCAGCTTCTTGAGGGGCTATCTCCGGGACCGCTTATGATGGCAATCGGTATATTCTGCCTGTGCGAGGTTCTGGCGCCGAAGCTGCCAAACGTGCTGCAAAGGACAGCGGAGACGTTTGGCAAGGCGTCTTTTGGCATTTATCTTGCGCACGAGTTTGCGCTCAGCGCGTTTCGCGTGTTTGGCGTGACGACGTGGTTCGCTTCGCCGCTTATAAGCATTCCGGCGCTGGCTTTTGCATGCCTGCTTTTGACGTTTATGGGCGTTTTTGTGATGTCAAAAATCCCTATTGTGCGAAGATGGCTGATTTAGCGTGATTGTAAATACTTGGCGGGGCGTTTGTCCGCGTGGAAAGGAGATTGTAGCATGGGTTTTTGGTGTTTTATGCTGGCGATGGATCTGATCATCCCCCTGAGCATGATTTTTCTGGGGAAGTATTTTTCCAAACGTGCGCCGAAGGAAATCAATATGCTTTTCGGCTACCGTACGACGCGCTCGACCAAAAATCAGGACACCTGGCAATTTGCGCACCATTTCTTCGGAAGGCTCTGGTATAAAATGGGGCTTTTGCTGCTCATCTTGAGCGTGGCGGCGATGCTGCCGGGACTCGGGAAGGACGCGGACGCGGTCGGTACGTTGGGAGGCATCGTCTGTGCAGTCCAGCTTCCTGCGATGCTTTGGGCAATTATACCGACCGAGCGCGCGCTGAAACGCACCTTTGATAAGGACGGTAACAGATTCTAACGTGAAAAAATCCGCATCCGGTTTCGGATGCGGATTTCTGTTTTTTTTAGGATGGCTGCGCCGTGGCAACGCCGCGTTTGGCGAGACCCTCGGAGAGAATTTTGTGGACGCGGTCGCCGATTTCCGCTGTCGTCTTGTGGGCGGTGACCTCGCTTGCCGGAACCACATCCAGAACGTCAAGGTAGACGTCAGTTTTCCGGCGGAACATGTTCTTGAGAATCGCCTTCGTGTTCGTCAGTGCGCAGACGACGATCGGAACGCCCGCCTTCTGCGCGATTTTGAACGCGCCGTTGCGGAACGGCTGGAGAAGGCCTGACTTACTTGTGCCGCCCTCGGGGAAGACGGCGATGGAGGCTTTGTCCTCCTTCAAAAACTGGATCGCTTTCAAAATCGCCTTCAGCGCCTCGCGGTCGTTGTTGCGATCTAACGGCAGGCAGAGGATTTTCCGCATCACTTGCGCGACGATCGGAAGCGAAAAGTTCTCGGTTTTCGAGACAAACGCCAGCTCCGCCCACGGCATCGCGTAATAGAACACGATCGGGTCGAAGGCGAACAGGTGGTTCGATACCAGCAGGAACCGCCCCTCGCGCGGCACACGCTCAAGCCCCGCCGCATGCACCCGCACGCCGCCAAGGTCAAAGGCAAGCTTGGAAAATTGGTTGAGAAGGAACCTGAAATATGGGCTCGGCGTTTCTAGCGGCTTTTTGGGGTCTACAAACAGACACGAGACCACCAGCACCAACAAAAACAGAAGCACCATCGCCACAAAGCACCCCACACACAGCAGCGGCAGCTTCCACAGAACCGCCCAGCTTTCATACCAGCCGTTCCATGCGCTGCATCCGGCGGAAAAAACGGCGCTCAGGGCGAACAAAACATAGACCATGGGAAAAGACCTCGATTGGAAGCAAATTCACACCGTGCTCTAGTATACTCCAACCGCGCGCAAAAAGACAGCCTTAATTTCCCGTTCAAAGAAAGTTTACAATAAAGCGGAAGCCCCGCCGGATTGGCGGGGCTGCGGAATCATAATTTCTGCTGCGAAAGCCAGATGTCCATGACGAGGCCGTGCGGCAGGAGCTTCACGAGCGCCATCTGAAGCCGCGCGACAAAGCCGTATTTGCTTACATCCTTGCCGCGCTTTGCGTCGCGCCACGCTCTTGCCACGATCTGCTGCGGCTCATACATGGCGGCATATTTTTTGACAACAGGCTTTTCCTCGTTCACGACTGCATGGTCGAAGAATTCCGTCTTCGTCCAGAACGGACACACGGCCATGACGGAGATGTCCTTGTCGTCGAGCTCGCGATTTAAGCTCCGGCTGTAGCTCAGAACAAAGGCCTTGCTTGCCGCGTAGACACCGATGTAGGGCACAGGCTGGCAGGCGGCGACGGAGGCGATGTTGATGATCTGCGCGCCTGCGTGCATGTAGGGGATTGTCAGCTGGCACATAGCCATGAGCGCCTCGCAGTTGAGGTCGACCATGTTGAGATTCTGCGCAAGGGGCGTTTCACAGGCAGCCTGGAACTTGCCGTAGCCGCTGCAATTGACGAGCAGCGAGACGTTTGCCTGCGCGTTTTCGAGCAGCTCTTCATAGTGCCGGAAGCTTTCGCGGTCGGTCAGATCCAGCGCGATCGGACGCACGGGGAAGGGAACCGTCTCCTGCAGGCTCTCGAGCCGGTCGAGGCGGCGGGCGATGACCCAGACCTCGTCGAACGTGTCGTAGGTGTTGATCGTCTCGGCAAAGACCTTGCCCATGCCGCTGGACGCGCCGGTAATGATGGCGATTTTTTTCATATTGTAAGACTCCTTTCGGAAGATTGCGCCTGAAAAAGTGCCGTAAATTACGGAGATTTCATAAGTATACCACACAAACGAAAGCAATGCAAGTGCACACGGGTATGCGAATGCCGCCGCAGGTTTTCCTGCGGCGGCGTGGGAAAAGCGAATCAGAGCTCGGGGCCCCGGTTGTTGTATCGATTTTGCTGGCCTTGGCTGCCAAATTGGGTCTGCTGATGGAAATCGCCGGGATCGGGCTGGCCATTTGAGCGCTCCCAGCAAATCTGGCGGTAGAAGCTGGCCTGCGCGGTCTCCTGATACGGGCAAAGCCACAGATAGCCGATGCCTGCCGTCAGCGCGCACAGAAGCGCCCAGCCGATGAAACTGAACTGGAGGCAGAACAGCCGCCACTTGTTGCCGCGCATGAGCTCTTTTGAGGCCTTGATGGCCGCCATCGGGCGCATGCCGGGGTTCTCATAGAGAATATAGGGCGCCATCGCGTAGCTGTAGGACGCGATAATGCCGGGGATGACGAGCAGCAGCGACCAGAGCGCGACGAAGATGGTCGTCAGAAGGTTCAGCAGGAACCCGTCTCCGAAGCGGCTAAACTGCGAGAATAAATCAGAGAAGCAGGCTTCTCTATGGTCGACGAGGGCAAGGTTAAACTTTGCATAGCCAAGCTGGACTGTGCCGCCGATGACAAAGCAGACAACAGCGTAAATGGACAAAATCGCGGCGAGGAACACCAGCGCCATCCAGACAAAGTCCGGAATGTAGACAGAAAGATCGTGTTCCTGCACATAGCTTCCAACGGAGCTGCCAACAGAGCTGCTGCTGCCGGTCGATGCAGAACTTCCAATCGTGCCGCCGAGCAGCAGAGCGACAAGCCCCGTTCCGACTGCAACGCCCCAGCGCCCGGCAAGCGCCTGCCGCGCAAGCGCGCGAAAATCCTTTGCGTACATAAAAATCCTTCCTTTCTTCTTTTCGGTATTTCTAATCTCTCTTCCAAGATACATTATAGAGAATATGACCGCCTCTTGCAAGCCATGAAGCGCGGCGCGGAGGAAATTAGGAAAAATTAAGAATTTCTGCGCCTTAGATTCAGGAAAAACTGTGTTATACTGAAAGCGTAAAATTTGCCGGGATGGGGGAATGTGCGATGAAACGTACCATCTGTTTGCTGCTTGCGCTGACGCTGCTGTGTGGCCTGACGGCCTGCGCGAAGACTGCGCCGCTGCCGCGGCTCTTTGGCCTGACGGTCTGCACAAAAACCGCACCGGAAGAATCGCAAATCGTTTTGCAGCCGCAGCAGACGGCGGAAGCAGCGCCGGAAGCGCCGCCGCAGACAGATGCACCGGAAGAGCAGACAGAGCCGGAAGCACCCGCGCAGGAAGAAACCGCATTCCCCATGCCGACAGGCTCCATGTTCGGCCTCACGGGAAGGCAGGCCGTGCTCTTTGACGCGGCAGTCGCGCAGAAATATCCGCGCGAGGATACCACGATCGTGATCCCGAGCCTTCGCGTATACGGCTCGTTTGAAGAAGGCAGCAGGACCGTCGTCATTTGCGACCTGCATTACGACTTCTATTGGGATTATACGGGGGCTGACTGGGAATGGAATGCCGGCGGCATGACAAGCTATGCGCGGGCAGAGCTGGAAACGCAAAACGGCGCGGAGGTCTGCACGGGCTTTGAAATTCTCCCAGACGGCGAAGGCACGTCCTACTGGATTCGGGAAAAATGCGGCGCCCTTGCCATGCGGAACGAAAACGGCGCTTGGGTGCTTCCGGAGGCCAAGGGAGACTGGTTCCCGGCGGGGGAAAATCTCCTCCAAACGTATCTGGACGCGCTGGCAGCGCCCTGGAAGAAATAGAGCGCTGGAGTGTATGACAAAACGGCCTGCATAGCAGGCCGTTTTGCGTGTCGGAAGTTTTTTTTGCTTTTATGGAAACCCAAAACTATGCGTAGGGGGCGATGCCCACATCGCCCCGGCAAACTGCACCGTTTTTGCGGAAATTTCCGGCGAATTCGTAACTTCTCTTGGGGCGATGTGGGCATCGACCCCTACGAATTGCTTGAAAATTTGTTACATCTTCTCGGGCGCGCTGAAGCCGAGCAGGTCGATGCACGTCTCGAGCACCCGGCGCGTGAGATCCATCAGCGCGACGTAGCTGGCTTTTTTCTGCTCGTCGGGCTCGGAGATGATCTTCACGTCGTGGTAGAACTTGTTGGCCGCGCCCGCGAGCTCATAGATATATGCGCAGATCTCGTTCGGCGCAGAGTTTTTGTAGCTCGAAGATAAGCTGTCTGCAAGGCGGGAGAGGACGAGCATGAGGTCCTTCTGCTGGCGGCTTTCGGGCGGGAGGAGCTTGCAGTCCGCCGCGCTGCCGTTGTATTTGGACAGAATCGACTTGATGCGGACGATGGTGTATAAAATGTAGGGGCCCGTGTTTCCCTCGAAGGAGGAGAACCGGTCGAGATCGAAGACGTAGTCTTTTGTAGCAAGATTCGAAAGGTCACCGTATTTGAGCGCGGCCATCGCGATTTTTTTCGCCGTCTCGGGAAGCTCCTCGTCGGACACGGTCTGGTTTTCCTTGATCTTATCGGTTACATAGTCGGTGATCTCGCGAATTAAGACTTCCAGCCGCATCACGCCGCCCTCGCGCGTTTTGAAGGGCTTGCCGTCCTTGCCGTTCATCGTGCCGAAGCCGATGTGTGCAAGCTCGGTCTCGGGTGGGACAAGCTCAGCCTTTCTTGCGACGCGGAAGACCTGCTCAAAGTGGAGGCTCTGGCGCTTGTCGGTGAGGTAGAGAATCTTGCCGGGATGGAAATCCTGCTCACGCTGGACAATGGTGGCAAGATCGGTCGTGGCGTAGAGCGTTGCGCCGTCGGACTTTAAAAGAATGCAGGGCGGCATTTCCTTCGTGTCCGTCTCCTCCTGCACGGGAACGACGAGCGCGCCGTCCGACTCGACGGCCAGATGCTTGTCCTTTACAATTTCCAGCATCTTGGGGATATACGCCTGCGCGTCCGACTCGCCCAGCCACACGTCGAAGCTGACGTTGAGGTTCGCATAGTTTTTCTTGAGGTCCTCGACCGACACGCGCATGATTTGCTGCCACATGGCGCGGTAGCCGCGCTCGCCCTGCTGGAGTAAATACGTCGCGTTGTGCGCCTTCTCGGCAAATTCCGCGTCGACCTTTGAGCGGGCGCTGGCCTCCGGATAGATTTTCTCGAGCTCGGAGATCGTAAACGGCGCTTCTTCCGGATATTCGCCCGTGAAATTGGGGTCAAAGTAGCAGAGCTCGGGGTGCTCCGACTGCACCTGCGCGATGATTAAGCCCATCTGCAGGCCCCAGTCGCCGAGGTGAATGTCGCCGATGACGTGGTTGCCGAAGAACCGGTAGATGCGCTTGATGGACTCTCCGATGATGGCGCTTCTCAGGTGTCCGACGTGCAAGGGCTTGGCGACGTTCGGCCCGCCGTAGTCAACGACGATGGTTCTGGGACTCTCGTCCGGCTGCACGCCAAAGTGCTCGGCCAGATTCATTTCCGCAATGTACTGCGCAAGGAATTCGCTCGACAGCCTGAAATTCAGAAAGCCGGGGTTCACAGCCTCGACGCTTTCAAACATCGAAGCGCCCGCCAGCTGCTCTTTGACCGCAGTTGCGATCTGGATGGGCGCTTTGTGATAGACCTTGGCTGCGGGCAGCGCGCCGTTGCACTGGTACTCGCAGAGGTCCGGGCGGTTCGAGAGCGTGACCTTGCCGTAGGCGGGATCGAAGCCCGCTTTCTCGAATGCGCCGGAAACCTCCCGGGAGATCAAATCGATTAGAACGTTCATATTCATACACCTTTCGTATTGGCAATTGCTCATAGATTATATCAGTATACCAAATCTAACAGAAAAAGTACAGTCCGAAAGAGGGCATTCAGGACAAAAAGAGCCTTGTTGTGAGGCAGGCCATGAAAAACCCCGTACAATCGGCCAGCAGCGCGGCAAAAACTGTGTGCCGGGTATCACGGATGCCGCTGGCTCCAAAGTAGACGCTGATGGTATAAAACGTTGTCTCCGTGCTCCCCAGCATCACGGCGGCAGTTTTCCCGATGAGGGAGTCCACTCCGTAGGTTTTCATGAGCTCCGCCCCAACAGCCAGCGCCGCACCGCCGCTTACCGGGCGCACGAGCATCAAAGGAGCCAGCTCCGGCGGCATGCCAAGCGCGCGGAACAAAGGAGAGAGGAAGCACGCCGACAGGTCAAAAAAGCCGCTTGCACGGAGCATGGAGATGGCAGTTAAGAGAATGATGAGGCTGGGCACAATGGAAAGAAGCGTCGAGAGTCCTTCCCGCGCGCCCTGCAAAAGGCACGCATACACGTCCTGCCTGCGAAAAAGTCCGTAGAGGCTCACAAAAAGCAGCAGCAGCGGGACAAGCAGCTCCGTCATGTCCGCCCCTCCAGAACAAATGCCGCGAACAGCCCTACCGCGACCGAGCACACGGAGCTCACCCACACGGCGGGAAGAATCTCGAAGGGATGAGAGGAGCCGAGGCTTGACCGAAGCGCGGCGACAGTCGTCGGCAGCAGCTGAATGGAGGCCGTGTTCATGACGATCAGGCGGCACATTTCGTTGCTTGCGCGCGTTTTGTCGCGGGAGAATTCCTGCATCCGGCGCACGCAGGAAACGCCCATCGGCGTCGCCGCGCTGCCGAGCCCGAGAAGATTTGCCGTAAAGTTCGCGCAGAGAAAGCTGCGCGCTGCCCCATCCCGGCAGGTCTCCGGAAAAATGCGCGAGAGAAACGGGGAAAGAAGCTGCGAGAGCTTTTCAGACAGGCCGCTTTTTTCCATGACGCGCGAGACGGCGCTCCACAGGCAAAGTGCGCCGGCCAGAGCCAGAGACAGCTGCACACCCTCCTGCGCGCCCTGTATAGCAGCGACCGATAAATGGGACAGTTGCCCTGAGAGCCCGCCGGAGATGAGACTTGCCAGCAGAAAAAACAACCAAATATGAGACATTACAAAAATTTTCCTCCACAAAATCTAGTTTGTTCAAAATTTGGACATAAATGACTGTTAAGATAAGGACGATCAGCAAAAATCGATTCTCTGCGGCGACACGGACGGCTGCCTGAGCGGCCGCGTTTTCCGTGGAAGACAAACAAACGGAGGTACAAAAAGATGAAATCGACAGGCATTGTAAGAAAAGTGGATGAACTGGGCCGGATTGTGCTCCCCATCGAGCTGCGCCGGACGCTGGACATCGCGGAGAAGGACTCCATTGAAATTTATGTGGACGGTTCGTCGATCATTCTGAAAAAGTACGAGCCGACCTGCGTGTTCTGCGGCGATGCCAAGAACATCACGGTTTATAAGGGCAAGAACGTCTGCGCCAACTGCATCAAGGAACTCAAGAAGGCGTAAGAAAATCAACAAAAAGAGGCGCTGCAAGCTTGCGGCGCCTCTTTTTTTATGCACGTTTCGGCCCGATTGTTCACAAAGAGTTTGCTTTTGTTTGGGTTTCTTAACTGGAAAACAGGGCGGAAATCTGATAAAATAGAGACAAACAATATGGAGGGAGTATCAATTTGCAGTATCGGGTGTTGGCGGAAAAACTGAAGGAGGCGGCCGCGTCTGTGCTGCCGGTGACGGCAATCGTGGCGGTTTTGTGCCTGGCGCTGGTTCGGGTGGACGTGGGGCTGATGCTCTCGTTCCTGCTCGGGTCGGGGCTTTTGATTGTGGGCATGGGACTTTTCACGCTGGGCGCGGAGCTCTCGATGTCGCGCATCGGCAACTTAATCGGCGCGAAGATGACAAAGTCGCAGAAGCTCTGGTTCGTGCTGGGCGTGAGCTTTCTTCTGGGCGTGGCCATCACGATGGCGGAGCCCGATTTGCAGGTGCTCGCGACGAACGTTCCGGCAATCGACAAAACGGTTCTCGTTGTGACGGTGTCGGTCGGCGTTGGTTTCTTTTTGATGCTCTGCATGGCGAGAATCCTGTTTTCCATTTCGCTGCGCCTGCTGCTCATCATCTTCTACGCGATCGTGTTTATCGGCGCATTTTTGTCTGACGCGGGCTTTTTGTCCGTCGCGTTCGACTCCGGCGGCGTGACGACAGGGCCGATGACGGTGCCGTTTATCATGGCGCTCGGCGTCGGTGTTGCGTCTATCCGAAGCGACGAAAACGCGAAAGCGGACAGCTTCGGCCTCGTCGCCCTGTGCTCGATCGGGCCGGTGCTGGCGGTCATGCTGCTTGGCGCGATCTATCCCACAGACACGCAGGCGGACGTTGCGATGATCATCGGCGGCTTTGAAACGTCGGTGGACCTGGGCTTTGCGTACCTTCACAGTTTACCTGACTATCTTTTGGAGGTCGCGATGGCGTTGCTGCCCATCTTCGTGTTCTTCCTGCTGTTTCAGGTGTTCTCGCTGCATTTAAGACGGCTGCCGCTCACGAGGATCGTCATGGGCGTGGGCTATACCTTCCTGGGGCTTGTTCTGTTCCTCACGGGTGTGAACGTCGGCTTTTCGCCCCTTGGCTACGTGCTCGGAAGCGAGCTCGTCTCGAGCGGGCTATCCGTGCTGCTCATTCCGCTGGCGATGCTCATGGGCTGGTTCATCATCGACGCAGAGCCCGCCGTACATATTTTAAACAAGCAGGTCGAAGAGCTGACATCCGGCGCAATTTCGGCCAAAGCGATGGGGCTGAGTCTGTCCGTTGCTGTGGCGCTTGCGAACGGGCTTGCGATGGTGCGCGTTCTGACGGGGCTTCCGATTCTCTATTTTCTCGTTCCGGGCTACGCTGTGGCGCTGGGACTGAGCTTCTTCGTTCCGCGCACGTTTACGGCCATTGCGTTTGACTCCGGCGGGGTCGCGTCCGGACCTCTCACTGCGACCTTCATGCTGCCGCTCGCGATGGGCGCGTGTACGGCACTGGGCGGAAACGTGATGACGGACGCGTTCGGTATTGTGGCGCTCGTTGCGATGATGCCGCTTATTACGGTGCAGGTCATGGGCGGCATTTATGTCCTGAAGTCGAAGCAGAAGACGCAGGCGCCCGCGATGCCGAGCTTTGGCGAAAACGAGATCATCGAGCTCTGGGAGGCCGTGTGATGGAATTATACTATGTGATCACAATTTCAGACCGCGACCGCGCGGAGATCCTTTCCAATATCTATCAGGCCGCCGGGACCGGAATGGTTCTGACAAAGCTTGGCCGCGGTACGGCGACCGGCGAGCAACTGTCCTCCTACGGTCTTGACGCGACAGAAAAGGCAATCGTCAGCACGGTGGCAGATTCGGAGCAGACCCGGCAGATTTTTAAACTCTCCAAGCGCAGGCTCTTTATCGACGTGCCTGGAAACGGCGTGATGATGGCCATTCCGCTCAAGAGCGTGGCGGGCGGCCGGACGCTCGGCTATTTGACCGATTCGACACAGACAGGAGGAAAACCCGCGATGGATTTTTCGCACGAGCTGATTATGGTAATTATGAACGAGGGCTACTCGGATACCGTCATGGACGCGGCGCGGTCGGCAGGAGCCGGCGGCGGTACGGTGCTGCACGCGAAGGGTACCGGCCGGGCGCGGGCGCAGAAGTTTTTCGGCGTGAGCCTTGCCGATGAGAAGGACGTTGTCTACATTGTCGCCCACGCGGACGAAAAGGCCGCCATCATGCAGGCGATTGCCGACAACGCCGGCCCCGGCACAAGAGCGGGCGCCATCTGCTTCTCGCTGCCCATCTCGCAGGTCGCAGGCCTTCGCGAGCGCGACGAATAAAAAGTATCCCCCGGACGCTGCAGTGGCCTCCGGGGGATATATTGTCCGTATAGGCGGACGCTTTTTTTGGGTGCGCGTAGGGCTGTATGACCCTTGTTAAGCAAAAAAGTCTCCTGTATTGCGTAGGGGCGGACGACCCTGTCCGCCCTTTGGAAGTTACGAATTCGCTATAGTTTTCCGAAAAAACGGCCGTTTCGTAGGGGCGGACAGAGTCGTCCGCCCCTACGAAATTGATTGAATTCAAACAAACGTCTGATTGTTGAGCGCTTTTCGGACCTCCGGCCAATTTGGCATGGCGCGCGTCAGAAATGCCTTGAAGTCCTGCCCGTGGCCGGGATAGCACAGATGCGTCAGCTCGTGCGCAATCACATAATCGAGGCAGACGGGCGGCTGCTTGGCGAGCTGGAGGTTCAGCCAGATTTTCCTGGTCGCCGTGTTGCACGTGCCCCAGCGGGTCTTCATGTTTTTAATCTGCCACGCCGATGGATGCAGCCCCGTCCTTGCCTCCCAGAGGGGGAGCCGCGCGGCAATTCTCTCCGACAGCGCTTCCCGGTAGAAGTCGTTCAGAAGCGATTCCCGCTGCGATGTGTCATCCTCCGGGTGGACAGATAAAACGATTTCCTGTCCGCGCTGCAAGGCGCTTCTTCCGCGCGAGGCTTCTTCCAACCGGAGCGTATAAGACCCGCCCCAGAGATAGACTGTCTGCCCGTCCGCAAATGCCGGATTTGTCGCGGCGGGACGCTCGGCCAACTGCTGCTGCCGGGCTTCGATCCAGCCGCGCTTTTCGCGCACAAAGCGGTCGATCTGCGATACGGAGAGCCGGTTCGGTGCGGTGATCTGAATTTCGCCATCCGGGGACAGCACGCGCAGGTGCATGTTTTTGATGGATTTTCGGACGATGATGACGCAAAGCCCGTCGATGGTGCGCTGCATGGGAACCCTCTTTTCCAGTGGAGATGCCCATATTATGAAGCGCCGGCGAAACAAAAGCAAGTACCAGTTTTTGTGCTTTCCTTTTTTCTGAAAGCACGATATAATAGCTCAACATCATTTGCAGACAGAAAGGAAAAATCTCCATGGAACAAAGAAGCATCTGCCTGATCAACGATTCCTTTCCGCCCGTCACCGATGGAGTGGCGAACGCGGTTGTAAACTATGCGAAAATTCTGACGGAGAATGGAAAGAAAGCGACCGTCGTCACGCCTGCCTACCCCGGCGCGGACGACAGTCAGTTTGGATTCCCCATCGTGCGCTACCCGAGCGTCGATCTCACAAAGCTGGTGGGCTATCACGCGGGATTCCCGTTTTCGAGCCAGACGCTCGAGACGCTGGTGGAAAGAGACTTTGATCTCATCCACTGCCACTGCCCGGTCACGTCCGCCATGCTCGCGCGCGCTCTGCGCGACCGGATTCATGTGCCGCTGGTCTTTACGTACCACACGAAATTTGACATTGACATCGCCAACGCTATCAAGGGAAAGCTCTTGCAGGAGGAGGCCAAGAAGGTCCTTGTCGACAACATCACGGCCTGCGACGAGGTCTGGACGGTGAGCCACGGCGCGGGCGAGAATTTAAAGAGCCTCGGCTATCAGGGCGACTATCTCGTTATGCCGAACGGCGTGGATTTCCCGAAGGGGAGGGTAGACGAAAGCCTTGTGCGCGAGGTGACAAAGGACTTTGATTTGCCGGAAAACGTTCCGATGTTCCTTTTCGTCGGCCGCATGATGTGGTACAAGGGGCTAAAAATCATTCTCGATGCGCTCGACACGCTCAAAAGGCAGGGGACAGAATTTCGTATGGTCTTCGTCGGAAACGGCGGCGACCGCGAGGAGGTCATCGCCTACAGCGAAAAGCTCGGTCTGTCGGACTGCGTGTTCTTTACTGCGCCGGCCTATGACCGGAATGTTATCCGCGCGTGGTACTGCCGGGCAGACCTGTTCCTGTTCCCGTCGACGTTTGACACGAACGGCCTTGTCGTGCGCGAGGCGGCGGCCTGCGGGCTTGGGAGCGTCCTGGTGCGTGGAAGCTGCGCGGCGGAGGACATCCGAGACGGGGAGAGCGGCTTCCTGATTGAGGAAAACGCGGAATCGATGGCGAGAATGCTGACAGCGCTCAGCCGAAACCCTGAGGCGATGCAGAGAGTCGGGAAGACGGCGCAGGACGAGATTTATATCTCGTGGAAGGACGCGGTCACGCACGCGCAGGCGCGCTATGAGGTTGTGCTTGAAAATTTCAAGGCCGGAAAATATCCCGCCCACAACCGCCAGAGCGATGAGGCGTTCCACGCCATCTCGTCTTATCTTGCCGCCGTCGGCCGCGGGCAGGAGAAGATCAAACTCCGCATGGAAGAGCTCTCGGAGCGGTTCCTGTAAGGAAAATATGAAGAAACTGTGAATATCCACAAAAATTAACTTGCGATTTTATAAATATTTAATAAATGCCCGCTATCTTTTTTAATAACCGCCTGCTATTATAATCTTGCAAGAAGCGATACAGTCTTTTTTCATTTTCCTCTCTTTTTAATAGAAGCCCGTAAGCAAGTTGGTCCCTTGCTTACGGGTTTTCTCTATTTCCGAAAAGTTTTACTTTTCGGAAATAGAAGGGATGCACCTCGACTGCGCGCAGAATTTTTGCCCCGTTGGGGCAAAAATTCCACACTTGCGAGGTGAGCGGTATTTTTCCGGTCGGCGAAGCCGCCGGATAAAATGAATTCCGATTTTATTTCGCCATCTGCGGATGGCGAAACTCTGCGAGGCTTGGACGGTGCGGGGTTTTAAAGATTTCGCTGTTTACAAAGCGGCTATGGTTGAAATTTTGCGGGAAAGTTGGTACAATACCTTGATAGTATGTTTTCTTGAGAGGTAAACGCGTGTATCTTCGTTCTTTGGAAATTCAGGGCTTCAAGTCCTTTCCGGATAAGACCGTTTTGCAGTTCGACAGCGACATCACTGCGATCGTCGGCCCGAACGGCAGCGGCAAATCCAATATCTCAGACGCCATCAGCTGGGTCATGGGCGAGCAGAGTTCCAAAGCCCTGCGCGGGGCAAAAATGGAGGACGTGATCTTTGGCGGCACGTTAAAGCGTCCGGCAGTCGGCTATGCGGAAGCGACGCTTGTTTTAGACAATCAGGACGGGACGCTTCCCATCGAAACGCCAGAGGTCATGATCACCCGCCGGTACTACCGTTCGGGCGAAAGCGAGTACTACATCAACAAGCAGTCGGCGCGTCTGCGCGATATCAACGAGCTTCTCATGGATACCGGCCTTGGAAGAGAAGGTTACTCCAACATCGGCCAGGGCAGAATCGACGAGATCCTTGCGCAGAAATCGACCGACCGCCGCGAAATTTTTGAAGAGGCTGCCGGCATCTCCAAATACCGCCACAGGAAAGAGGAGACCGAGCGCAGGCTCGCCAATACGCAGGACAATCTGCTTCGCATCGGGGACAAAATCTCGGAGCTGGAATTGCAGGTCGAGCCCCTTCGCCAGCAGGCGGAGAAGGCGAAAAAGTATCTGACGCTCCGCGATGAACTGCGGGGCTTGGAAGTTACCGTCTGGCTGGATAGCCTCGAGAAGGTCGCCGAGAGCGCGAAAAAGGCGCAGGAGGACTACAATTCCGCCGCCTTCGTTCTCGAGCAGGCGCACGACGAATTGAATTCTCTCTATCATCAGGCCGAGCAGATGGCCCTGCAGCTGAACCAGAAGTCGCTGGAATTAGACCTCCTGCGCGAAAAAATCACGGCGGTGCAGGCCGAGCGGCAGAAAAAAGAGGCGGACATTTCCGTCTTGCAGGCAGAGGTCGAGCACTTGCAGCAGAATATGGAGCGGGCGCAGCGCGAGATGGACGAGCAGTCGGCCAGAAGCGGCTCGATCGCGCAGACGATCCAGGAGCGGACGGCAGAAATTGCGTCGATCGACGAGGCCATTCGGTCGCTTGACGAACAGACCGGGACACTCACGCAGAAAGAGATGGCGCTTCAGAAGGAGCTGGACGGGCTTCAGCAAGCGCTTTTGCAGCTCACGACGCAGGAGAATCTTCTTCGCGCCGACGCACAGGAAAAAAAGACGCAGATCGCGTCTTTGACCGCGTCGATGGAAGAGGTCGAGGCAAGAAAAAAGACCTTGCAGGAGGATTTAGAGGCGAACGAGACACGCAGAGTCCAGACCGAGCAGCAGAAAACGCAGTGCAAAAAAGCGCTGGAGCAGGCAAATGACGGCGTACAGTCGGCAAAAAACCGCATCGCGGGGTATGATCTGCGGCGCAAAGCGCGGCAGGAAAAGTGTCAGTCGCTCCAAAAGGAGTTTGATAGCGCGTCTGTGCAGCTCAAAACACTTGCCGCAAAGGCCAATATGCTCCGCGAGATGGAGCGGGACTTTGAGGGCTTTTCCAAGGCTGTGCGCCTTGTGATGCAGGACGCGGCAAAAGGTGCGCTTTCGGGCGTGCATGGCCCTGTGTCAAAGCTCATCCGTGTCGAAGACCGGTACACAACGGCGATCGAAACCGCGCTTGGCGCGGCGATGCAGAATATCATCGTAGACGATGAAAGCTGCGGCAAGGCGGCAATCGGGATGCTCAAGCGCAGAGACGGCGGCCGGGCGACATTCTTGCCCCTTTCCACGGTCACGGGCCGGAGGCTCTCCGAGCCGCAATTGGTGTCGATGCCGGGCTATGTCGGCGTAGCATCCGAGCTTGCGCAGACCGATGCAAGATATCAGGGAATTTTAGAGAACCTTCTCGGCAGAACCGTCATTGCCGAGACGCTCGATCACGCCATTGCGATGGCGCGAAAGACGGGAAACCGCGTGCGCATCGTGACGCTCGACGGACAGGTCATGAACCCGGGTGGCAGTATGACGGGTGGCTCGAGTGCAAAAAGCGCGGGCGTTTTGTCAAGGGCCAATGAGCTCAAGCACCTCGAGCAGGAGCAGAAGACCCTCTCTGATGCGCAGACGGCGCGGCAGAAGAGTCTTTCGGACGCGCAGAGCCAGCTGGCCGAAACGGAGTATGAGCTTAAAAATATCGGTGCGGAGCTCCGCGAGGCAGAAGACGAGGTCCTGCGCCGCACGGAGGAGCAGAAGCAGGTGGAGCTGCTGTTAGAGACCGTTTCGCAGGCGGAGCAGTCCGTCCGGCAGGAGCTCGAGCGCTTTTCCAAGCGCAGCGGAAGCGACGAGGGAAGGCTTGCACTTCTTTCTCAGCAGCTGCAGGAAGCGGAAGCAGAGCTCACGAAGCTGGAAGCGCAGCAGGCGCAGCGGCAGACGGAGCTGGACCGGAAAGCGCAGGCCGTTTCCGATGTGCAGCAGGAGCTGGCGAGTCTTCGTGTCGCGATCGCGGAAAAGAACGCCGAGAAAACGGCCGCGCAGCAGACGATTTCCCAGATGGAGACCTTACAGGAGGCCATGCAGGGCGACAACGTCCAGAAGCAGGCGCTGATCGCGTCCTTCTGCGAGAGAATGCAGCAGGCTGAGCAGGAGATCAAGGCGCAGTACGAGCAAATGGAAACGCTTTCGAAAACCGCGCAGGCGCACGAGCAGACGCTCAAAACAGAGGTCGAGGCGCGCACGGCCATGGAGGCAAAGCGCAACCAGACCGAAAAGCAGGCGCAGGAAAAGAACAAGGACATTTTGCTTCTCGAGCGCGAATCTGCCCGTTTGGAGCAGAAAAAAGCAACCAGCGAGCTCGAGCAGAAGCAGCTCATCGACAAGCTCTGGGAGTCCTATGAGCTCACGCCCTCGAGCGCAAAGGAGCAGACTGTGGAGGTCGAGTCCATCGCAAGTGCAAATCGGCGCATCGGCGAAGTGAAGCGGAAAATGTCCGCGCTCGGTACGCCGAACCTCGGCGCGATCGACGAATACGCCAGAGTCAGCGAGCGCTACGAGTATCTGACGTCTCAGCGCGACGACGTGCTGCACGCGAAGACAGAGCTGGAGACCATCGTTGGCGATATTACCCGCGAGATGACGGAGATTTTTGTGCGCGAGTTTGCGCGCATCAACGAGTATTTCGGCGCGACGTTCACGGAAATGTTCGGCGGTGGCAAGGCGTCTTTGGAGCTCGAAGATGAAAAAGAGCCGCTTTCCTGCGGCATTGAAATCAAGGTCCAGCCCCCCGGAAAGCAGCTCAAGACTATCACACTTCTTTCCGGCGGCGAGAAGGCGTTTGTGGCCATTGCGCTGTATTTTGCGATTTTGAAGGTGCGGCCGACGCCGTTTTGCATGCTCGATGAAATTGACGCGGCGCTGGACGACCGGAACGTGGAACGATTTGCAGCGTATCTGCACCGGTTCAGCGGCAAAACGCAGTTCATCGTCATCACCCACCGGCGCGGCACGATGGAGGCCGCGGATGTGCTCTACGGCGTGACAATGCAGGAGCAGGGCATCTCTAAAATTCTGCATCTGGATCTGGATGAGCTGCAAAAGCAGTTGGGCATTACGGCATAAACACGAAATGTTTCCAAAAATGCGGGAAACGGGTCGATGTGGGCAACGACCCCAACGGACATCACTGGAAGAACGCAAAAATCCGTAGGGGCGGACGACCCTGTCCGCCCTGGGAACGATCGATTTCGCCGGAAGTTTTCGCGTTTCGGACGCAAATTTTGCCGGGCGGACAGAGGCGTCCGCCCCTACGAGGTTTCAAGGTAAACGGAACGATAAAGGAGACAATATGGGATTTTTTGAAAAACTGAAGCAGGGCCTGAGCAAGACGGCGAGCTCCATTTCGAGCGTCTTTACGGCATCCGAGTTGGATGACGAATTTTACGACGATCTGGAAGAGAGCCTGATTCTGGCCGACCTCGGCATGCAGACGACCGAGGAGGCCATGCAGAAGCTCAGAAGCGTCGTGCGCGAGCGGCACATCAAGACCGTCGAGGAGGCGAAGCTTGCCCTTCGAGAGGTGCTCGAGGGCATGATGGACGTGGGCACGACAACGCTTGATCTTTCCACAAAGCCGTCCGTCATTCTCGTCATCGGCGTGAATGGCGTTGGTAAGACAACGACGATCGGGAAGCTCGCGAACCTTCTTCGTGAGAGTGGGAAAAAGGTGCTTTTGTGCGCAGGCGATACCTTCCGTGCGGCGGCAGCCGATCAGCTGGAAATCTGGTCGAACCGCGCGCATGTGGACATCATCCGGCAGCACGAGGGCGCGGACCCCGCGTCGGTGCTCTTTGACGCGATCGCGGCGGCAAAGGCCAGAAGCTCCGACGTCATCATCTGCGACACGGCGGGCCGGCTCCACAACAAGCAGAACCTCATGAACGAGCTCGGCAAAATCTCGCGCATCATTGACCGAGAGCTCCCCAACGCCAGCAAGGAGGTCCTTCTCGTGCTCGACGGCACGACCGGGCAGAACGGCCTTATTCAGGCCGAGCAGTTCAGCCAGATCGCGGGCGTGACGGGCATGGTCGTAACGAAGCTCGATGGCACGGCCAAGGGCGGTGTGGTCATCGCCGTATCGAATACGCTCAAAATCCCGGTCAAATTTGTCGGCGTGGGCGAGCAGATGGACGATCTGATGGCGTTTGACGCGCACAGCTTCGTGGAAGCACTGATTTAAGGAGGAGCGGCATGAAAGTCATTCTGGCAAGCAAAAATCCGCATAAGCTCACGGAGCTCTCCGCGATTTTGTCGCAGCACGGCTTTGAGATCGCGCTGGAATCGGAATATGGACTCGATATCGACGTGGACGAGACGGGCACGACGTTTGAAGAAAACTCGCTTTTAAAGGCCGAGGCCGTCATGAAAGCCTCCGGACTGCCGGTTCTGGCGGACGATTCGGGGCTGATGGTGGACGCATTGGACGGCGCGCCGGGCGTATATTCCGCGCGGTACGGCCATAAATCGTCCGATGGCGAGCGCACGGCATTTTTGCTGGAGAACATGAAAGACGTACCGGACGAGAAGCGCACAGCAAAATTCGTCTGCGTCATCACCTGCCTCTGGCCGGACGGGCGCAAGATCGTTGCGCGCGGAGAGTGCCCGGGCGTGATCACGCGCGAGGTACACGGGGAAAACGGCTTCGGCTACGACCCGGTCTTTTATCTTCCCGAGCTTGGCATGACGTATGCAGAGCTTCCGAGTGAACAGAAAAACGCAATTTCCCACAGGGCGCGTGCCTTGCAGGAGTTTTGCAGAAAATATCAGCAGATGCAGGAAAAATGACGCTCCGTAAGGGCGGACGACGCTGTCCGTCCGGGGAAAAGACCGGAGCGTTCGATGGAATGAGGTAACGCACATGACAAGTAAGGAACGCGCTGCGCTTCGGGCGCAGGCCAATACAATTGACACGACGCTGATGGTCGGCAAGGGCGGCGTATCGGAAACGCTGGTTGCTGAGGCAGAAAAGCTTCTGGACATTCACGAGCTGGTGAAGGGCCGCGTGCTGGAAACGGCGATGATGACCCCGCGCGAGGTCTGCGACGCACTTTGCGAAGCGACGGGTGCAGAGGGCATTCAGGTCGTGGGCTCGAAGTTCGTGATCTGGCGGAAATCTGAGAAGGTCGAGCAGGAAAAGAAGAAGGCGGAGAAAAAGGCGGCAACACCCAAAAAGGTCTCCGGCAACTATAACCCCGTCAAGGCCGGCATCACCCGCCGCAAGCAGCAGGCGAAAGAGCGCCGCAAGCAGCAGAAGGAGTATTTCCACGAGGCAGCCGTGAAGGCCGCCATCGAGAGAAGAAAACAGCAGGAAGGCTGATGGAATGAAAATCGGCGTATACGGCGGCAGCTTCAACCCGCCGCATCTGGGGCATGTGCGCGCGGCGCGGGCGTGCAAAGAGGCGCTGGGGCTGGACCGCGTTCTGGTCATCCCGGCCAGCATCCCGCCGCACAAGCAGATGGCAAGCGGCTCGGCGACGGCCATGGAGCGCCTGAAGCTCACGCAGCTTGCGTTTTCGCAGCTTCCCGGCTTTGCGGTGCTGGACATGGAGCTCCGGCGCGAGGGAAAAAGCTATACGGTGGATACCATCCGCGCGCTCAAGGAACAATATAAGCAGAGTGATCTGTATCTTATGATGGGGACGGATATGTTCTTGTCGTTTCAGGACTGGTACTGCCCGGAGGAGATTGCGAAAAACGCGCGCCTCGTCTGCTTTTCCCGGTACGATGCCGATGCCAAAAATCGAGAGAGTCTTTTAAAGCAGGCGGACACGCTGGAAGCCCAGTTCGGAGAAAGACCGGTGCTGCTGGAAAACGACTGCTTCGACATTTCCTCGACCGAGGCCAGGCGGCTTCTGCGCTTGGGGATCGCCGCGCCGTATCTGCCGGAGGCGGTGCTGCGCGAAATTGAGGCCGAAGGACTCTACGGTGTGGGAGAAAACGACAAGGGCCTCTCGTTTGAACGATTAAAAGATGTGAGCCTCTCTCTTCACAAACCCTCCCGCGTGCCGCATGCCATCGGCGTGTGCGAAACGGCGCGGGAAATGGCGAAAAAATATGGAGCGGATGAAACGCTTGCCGCGCGGGCGGGGATTTTGCACGATGTAACGAAAGCGCTAAACGCGAAGCAGCAGCTGCTGCTGGCCGAAAAATGGAACGTCGATCTCACGGATTTTGAGCGCGCGAACCCGCAGCTATTGCACGCAAAAACCGGCGCGGCAGCCGCGCGGGAAATTTTCGGCGAGTGCGAGGCGGTTCAAAGCGCCATCGAGTGGCACACAACGGGAAAGCCCAATATGACAAAGCTCGAGAAAATCGTCTATCTTGCCGATATGATCGAGCCCAACCGCACGTACACCGGCGTAGAAGCAATTCGAGCGGCGGCGGAAAAGGATCTCGACGAGGGCGTGTTGCTGGCATTGGAGCGGACAATCGCACATTTGCAGGAGGAGGGCTTCGCCGTGTGCGAGGACTCTGTTCGGGCGCGCGCGTTTTTGCTGAGCGAAAGGAAATCAAGTTAGCATGAACCATGAAAAACACCACGGCCATTTTGAAGCGCCGCGGGAAAAAAAGAGATTGACAGGCCGTCAGAAGGGCGCGCTCGGGATCGTTCTGGCGCTGGCTGTTCTGATCGGGCTGGGCGTCGGCATTTACAAAACGGTTGTCCGGCCACCGCAGAAGACCGAGCCGGTCGTGGAGACCCAGCCGGAGGCGGAAGAGACGAAAGAACCGGAGATCAAGCTTCCGACGATCAAGCACGTTGTGACGAAGGTCGACGAGGATACCGGCGAAGAGATCGAGGAAGAACTGGAGCTTCCCGCGAGCCACAGGGAAGGCGTATACAACATCCTCATCTGCGGCACGGACGACGACGGCTACCGCACGGATACGATCATTGTCGCGCATCTGGACGAGGAAACGCACGACGTTGCGCTCATGAGCGTCCCGCGCGATACGGTCGTTTTGACCGGAAACGGCGGCATTATGAAAATCAACTCCGTCTATGCGGGCGGCGGCGCAGACGGTATGGCGCGGCTTTCCAAGCGGCTCGGCGCGATGCTGGGCTTCGAGCTGGATGGCTACGTGCTGGTAAATCTCGAGGCGTTCCGCGAGACGGTAGAGCTGGTCGGCGGCGTGGAGTTTGACGTGCCGCAGGACATGTATTATCAGGATCCCACGCAGAATCTGCATATCGATCTCAAGGCGGGAAAGCAGCTTTTGGACGGCGAAAAAGCCATGGAGCTTGTGCGCTTCCGCAAGGGCTACGCGTCGCAGGATATTCAGCGCACGAAGGTGCAGCAGGAGTTTTTGCGGGCGCTGGCGAAAAAGGTCCTGAGCGTATCGAGCCTCACGAAACTCAAGGAATTTGCCGACGTGTTCAGCACGTATGTGACGACCGACCTCACGGTGGGCAACATGCTCTATTTTGCGAAGGCGCTCATGCAGTGCGATTTTGACGCGATGAAGACCTATACGCTCGAGGGCGAGGGCGCGATGATCAACGGCGGGTCGTATTATCCCCTGTATGCGGGAAAGCTCGTGCAGGTGGTAAATGAGTCCTTTAATCCCTATGACGCGCCCGTGACGCTCGACACCGTGAACGTCATTACGCCGGAGGCTGCAAGATCGTATCAGAAGCCCGCAGAGCCAGAACCTGCCGAAGAACCGACAGAGCTGGAAAATCCGGGGGAAACCGGTGAGGAACCGCCGGATGAAGAGGTACCGGAGGACGAAAATCCGGACGATACGGAGTCGGAAAACCCGGATGTGCCGCCGGAAGAAAATCCGGAGGAAGGCCCGGACAACTGGACGAGCCCGGACGAATTATTTGAAGATATCACACAGACGGACGAAACGCCGTAAAAGAAAGGATGGAAACCATGATTTCTGCAAAGGAAGTTGCGGCGATTGCCGCCAAGGCGCTCGACAGCAAGCTCGGAAAGGATATCAGTCTGATTGAAATTGCCGACGTTTCGACGCTGGCAGACTATTTTCTGATCTGCACGGCGACGAGCAACACGCATGTCAAGACCCTCTGCGACGCAGTAGAAGAGGCAATGGACGCGGCGGGCGAGCCGCTTCTGAACCGCGAAGGCCACCGCGGCGGCACGTGGGTCCTGATGGACTTCGGCTGCGTGGTCGTGCACGTGTTTACGGCGGAGACGAGAAGCTTCTATGACTTGGAGCGCCTCTGGCAGGACGGAAAAGTCGTCAATTTATCCTCGATTCTGACGCACGACGCTTGACAAACTGCGGCAAACTGCGTACAATAGCGGGGTAATATCGACAAACGCTTTGATGGAGAACAATGTGCGTCTGGAATCTTCCAGAGAGCCTGCGGCGGGTGAAAGCAGGTAAGAGGCGGCGCGCAGCTCGCTCCGGAGCGGTCTTCCTGAAACCAAGTAGGGAAGGACGGCTGACCGCGTGAGAGGTCACTGAGCGTCATGAACATGACGGAATCAGGGTGGTACCGCGTAACCTACGCCCCTGACTGCGCACGCAGTCAGGGGTGTTTTGTTGTTAAGGCAGCATCACACAATTGCGTCTGCGGGCCAGTCTTGTGAATAATCTGACAAAGGAGTCTGTTATGAAATACGATTTTGCAGCCATTGAAGCCAAATGGCAGAAAAAGTGGGAAGAAACGAAGCCCTATGCCGCCGTGACCGGCGATCCGAGACCGAAGTTCTACGGCCTCATCGAGTTCCCGTATCCGTCGGCCGCCGGCCTTCATGTCGGCCACCCGAGACCCTTTACGGCGATGGACATCATCTGCCGCAAAAAGCGCATGCAGGGCTACAACGTCCTGAACCCGATCGGCTTTGACGCGTTCGGCCTGCCGACCGAGAACTTCGCCATCAAGAACCACATCCATCCGGCGATCGTCACGAAGAAGAACATCGAAAACTTCACCCGCCAGCTCAAGATGCTCGGCTACAGCTTCGACTGGGACCGCGTCGTCGACACGACGGACCCCGAATATTATAAGTGGACGCAGTGGATCTTCCTCCAGATGTACAAGCACGGCCTGGCTTACAAGACCACGATGCCCGTCAACTGGTGCACGAGCTGCAAATGCGTGCTGGCAAACGAAGAAGTTGTCGAGGGCGTGTGTGAGCGCTGCGGCGCGCCGGTCATCCGCAAGGAAAAGAGCCAGTGGATGCTGCGCATCACGAAATATGCAGACCGCCTGATCGACGATCTTGACGGCCTTGATTACATTGAGCGCGTCAAGACCCAGCAGAAGAACTGGATCGGAAGATCTACCGGTACCGAGGTCACCTTCAAGACCAACACCGAGGACGACATCACGGTCTACACGACCCGTGTCGATACGCTCTTCGGCGTGACGTATACCGTCATTTCCCCGGAGCATCCGCTGCTCAAGAAGTGGAAGCCGCTCATCAAAAACTGGGCAGATGTGGAAGCCTATCAGCAGGCGGCGGCCAGAAAGTCCGACTTTGAGCGCGGCGAACTGAACCACGACAAGACCGGCGTCCGCCTCGACGGCATCGAGGTCGTCAACCCCGCGACGGGCAAGGTCGTTCCGATGTTCGTTTCGGACTATGTGCTCATGGGCTACGGCACCGGTATCGTCATGGGCGTTCCGGGCCACGACCAGCGCGACTGGGACTTTGCAACGAAGTTTGGCCTTCCGATCGTCGAGGTCGTCAAGGGCGGCGACATTACGAAGGAAGCGTTTACACTCAAGGACGACACCGGCATCATGGTCAACTCCGGCTTCCTCAATGGCATGACGGTCAAAGAGGCCATCCCCGCGATGAAAAAATACGCGGTCGAGCAGGGCTGGGGCCACGAGAAGGTCAACTATAAGCTCCGCGACTGGGTCTTCTCCCGCCAGCGCTACTGGGGCGAGCCCATTCCGATGATCTCCTGCCCCAAGTGCGGCTGGGTGCCCGTGCCCGAGGATCAGCTGCCGCTGGTTCTGCCGCAGGTCGAGAGCTATGAGCCGACCGACGACGGCGAGAGCCCTATTTCCAAGATGACCGACTGGGTCAACACCACCTGCCCATGCTGCGGCGGCCCCGCAAAGCGCGAGACCGACACCATGCCGCAGTGGGCCGGCTCTTCGTGGTACTATCTTCGCTATATGGACCCGCATGATACGGAAAAGCCCGTGTCCAAGGAAGCAGAAACATATTGGGGACCGGTCGACTGGTACAATGGCGGTATGGAGCACACGACGCTGCATCTGCTGTATTCGAGATTCTGGCACAAGTTCCTGTACGATATCGGCGTCGTCCACACCAAGGAGCCCTACGCCAAGCGCACGAGCCACGGCATGATCCTCGGCCAGAACCCGCACTATGTGGGCAATGCGAAAACCGAGGAAGAAAAGCAGGCGCTCATCGAAAAGTACGGCAATCAGGCGCTGCGCCCGGCAGTCAAAATGTCGAAGTCGCTTGGCAACGTTGTCAATCCCGACGATGTCGTGAAGGCCTACGGCGCGGACACGATGCGGCTTTATATCATGTTCATCGGCGACTTTGAAAAGGTTGCGACGTGGTCGGATGACGCCGTCAAGGGCTCGAAGCGCTTTTTGGACCGCTGCTGGAACCTCATGGACATGGCGACCGATTCCAAGGAACTCAGCGAAAAGAACGAAGCCATCATCCACAAGACCATCCGCAAGGTCACGCAGGATATTGACGAGCTCAAGATGAACACGGCCATTGCGGCGCTCATGACGATGGTCAACGAGTTCTACGCAAACGGCCTGACAAAGGGCGACCTTGAGATGCTGATGCTGATGCTCAGCCCGTTTGCGCCGCACATGGTCGAAGAAATGTGGGAGCTGACCGGCTACGCCGCCGAGACCGGCAAGATGGCGATGCAGATGCCGTGGCCGGAGTTCGATGAGAGAAAGACCGTGGCCTCCCATGTCGAGATGGCCGTGCAGGTGCTCGGTAAGCTCAGAGGCACGATCAATGTCCCTATGGATTCGGAGCAGGATTTCATCGTCTCCGAGGCTCTTAAGCAGGAGAAGGTCGCAAAGTTTACCGAGGGCAAGCAAATTGTCAAGGTCATCCTGGTCAAGAACAAGCTTGTGAACCTGATTGTCAAATAAGAAAAGCCGGTTTGCTGCTTTTTCTGCAACAGGAGCTGTGGAAAAAATCAAATTCCCGGAAAAAATTCTTGACAATTTGACACGCCGTGACTATAATAATCTAGCCAATGAATTTGGCCCTGAAAGCAACCTGGACAGAGCCGGTTGCGCCGGAGGGAGGGAAAACGATGTCTGAAGTTCGCGTCAAGGAAGGCGAGTCCTTGGAGAATGCTCTGAAGCGGTTCAAGCGCAGCTGTGCAAAGGCTGGTGTGATCGCCGAGGTCAAGAAGAGAGAGCATTATGTCAGCCCCAGCCTGAAGCGTAAGCAGAAGT
>ERZ1106963.1658-NODE-1658-length-25841-cov-5.282130_pt1 | contig 25841 bp, 29 predicted proteins | sample MGYA00403681_ERZ1106963 | MGnify/ENA primary metagenome ERZ1106963 (study PRJEB35170, sample SAMEA104062407) | human gut metagenome | biome: human gut; feature: human-associated habitat; material: faeces | place: Denmark | collected 2012-05-03 ...
TCTTCCATTGGAAAATCTTCCGGACAATCGGTGCGGTTTCCTCATCGAAGACCATTGCCGCGACTTCTGCGATTCCTTCTGCGGTTCCCGTCCGGTAGGAATGTCCAGCAAATGCTCCACATTTGCCCGGATATTATAAAGCTCCTTCATATCGGCTCTGGCCTGTTTGTAAGAAGAATAGGCTTTCCGTTTCTGTTCCAGAAGTCCGGCATATTCCTCACGCAGAGATTTGACGGAGGGCAGCTTTGTAATCCCAACCTCGTCAAAGTGTTTCTTCGCCGCCTGGTGCAGAAGGATTTCCGTCTCATGCGCCGCACGGAATTTTTTGCTGTACCCGGCTTTCCGGTACTCCACATAGGCCGCCCGCGTCTTGGCATAATTTACGATCTGTTTCTGCAGCTCCCCGTTGGCGGTCATCTGCGATTCCAGTTCCTTGATCTGTGCCGACAACGCATTGAAGCTGTCGGTAGCGGCGTCTGATCTTTTCTGCAAATCCTCATAGCTCATATCGCCATGCTCTTTGAGCCAGATCACCGCCTGGGAGAGTTGTTTTAAGTTGAACACCTTCGCCCAGCGTTCATACCCTGGACCCTTGCCGGAGCGGACCGCCGCCTCAATGTCCACCAGCAGCCCAACTTTGGAAACCGGCTTTGGGGGAGAGGTACGGCGCGGCTTCACCGTCCGGGTGCCGGCGATCCGTTCTTTGATGGCCTGCTCGGTATAGTCGCCCTTTAACGTGTCACACCGGGTATATCTATCCTCCGGTGACAAGCGAAAACGGAGGTACTTTCGCTCCCGGTTGACTTCAATCCCAGCCGCCTCCAGCTTCTTCAAAAGTTCTTCAAAGTCCTTCGGCTTTTCTTCCAGGGCTGCGTCGATGGCCCATCGTAGCTGCTCCTGGTGGGAAGGCTGTTTCTGACTTCCCATCCATGTGCCGTAATGGTCTCGGCTGGGTTTCGGATTCTCTACAATAGAAAGCCCATGCTCCAAGCAGAGCTTGTCATTCATACGCCGGATTGCCCAGGTGGAACCCCAGAAGTTGCGGAATTTTTTCTGACAATCCAGTGTGGTAGAATTTATGATGATGTGATTATGAACATGGTGTTTATCCACATGGGTGCAGACAACAAAAGCATGGTTTCCCTTCGTCAGCTTCAATGCCAGCTCCCGCCCGATCTGGTTCGCTTCTTCCGGCGTGACCTCGCCAGGCTTGAACGCCTGTCGGAGATGGTAGGCAATCACATCGTCCGCGCCCCGGTTACGTCCGGTCAGGTTCGCATACTGGCGCTTGGATAGAAGAAACTCCGCATCGGCGATCCGGGTGTCACACTCATAGCCATAAATGAATTTTCCAAAATCGGTTTTCTGCGGATTTTCCACATAGTCAATAATATCCGCTATGGCCGTGGAAACATCCCGGCCTTTCCCAACGTGCAGCGGCATGAGCCGTGTGGTCGCCATCCCATCACCCCCTTACTGTAAAACCGGCTCTGTTATCGTGTCTGTTCTTTTTTCATTTTCGGTTTGTCGCTGTGAGCCGCCTGCTGCCCGGCATGTTTGCCCAGACTGTCATGTATGGAAGGCTTTTCACCTTGTTCCTGAGTAAGCTCCTGTTGGGTCAGTTTCCGATATGTGTCCATACCGGGAATCAGTGAAAGGCTGCGTCCATTGTCCCAGGCAACCCCAATCTGGCCTATGTCATCCACATACTTGACAGTTCCACGGGTGCCAGCGGGCACCGGGGCATAGGGATCATCCATATGCTGCAACAAAATCCGGGTATTCGGTGGGTAGGTCTGACGTATAAACTCCACTTGGTTACGGCTCGTAAACTCTTGATTCATCTTGAAATCCTCCTTTGCAATGTCTCTGGCTTGGGTAAGAAATAAATCCATTAGTCCTGGATGGCTGCGGTCTACCACAAAGGAAACATTCCTGTCATATCCGAAACCGTCCTTATCTTCACAGACCGGGATTGTCTGCGCCCAGGCTTTGTTATCACGGGAAATTCGCCCGTCATGTTCTTTCTGCCGGACCGTGTTGGCAAGGACATAGAAAATCCGGCCAGGATCAAATTGTTGTAAGACCTGCTGCACACATGCGGGGCCTAAACGGTTATCCCGGTAGTTGTCCGCAATGGCCTGTTCGATTGCCTCTTTACACGCAATGTTTGCCTTGTGGGAAGCACGGTACTGATCCAGCTCCCCATGCTCATGCGCATAGGTGGCAGAATGAAAATAAATTGGCGTTGTATCTTTCAATCAAATCCCTCCAATCAAAAAGCTGCCATAGCAGACAGCCATAATTATAGAAAAAGGGCGGGGCTGCCAATGAGCCCCGCCGAAACTGTTTAACCAAATACGAAATCCTTTAACGCGCTGTTTGCGCCTCCGATGATCCCCACCAGCCAGGCCGCCGCCATTGGCAGACCGTAGGGGCTGATCAGGAACGCGATCACCAGCCATGAAAGCCCCGGCCAGAACCCGGCTGCAAAGAACAGCGCCAGCGCCGCCAGAAATACGATCCCCGATAGAATCCCCAGCACAGCGCCGGAAACGACCACCAGGAATTTACACACCAGATAGAGAATCCCCGTAACCAGTACAAAGGGAAGTGCCAGTAATTTACCAATCAGACGCATACGCCCGCCTCCTTTCAAAGAGAAACATATTGTCCCTCTATCAAAATTCTACCGTGCCGGTTGCCGGAAAGCAACGGCGTTTTTTTCCTGTTTACGAAATGTTCGCAAATCCCCGCAGCAGCTTATCCATGCCATCCCATAAACTGTCCAGGCGTGTGCGCAGATCGTCCACGTCGGCAGCGTAAATACTGCCGGTCTCATTGGCACGCCGGGTGTACTGGTTCAGGTTATTGGAGCAAATGCGAAGGAGCCGTATCATTTCCTGAATGTCGCTCATATCCAGATGGATGATATAACCGTCCACCGCCATCTTGCGCAGATATGCGGAGAGGTTGGTAATGCCAAGTTCCGCCATGCGTTCTTTTACCAGTTCGGCCTCCGGTTCGGACATGACAAATTCGACACGGACGGATTTTTTGTTATGCCCGGCCTTCATCGTTCAGGCTCCTTTTTATGGGAAGGCGGTTTCCGGGTGAAAGCGGCTACCGCCTGCACCTCTTTCAGTTTCCCCCGCAGTGTGCTCTTTTTCAGGCTATCCATATATTCCTGAATATCACCGGGCTTTGCATGGTAATCCCGCTTAACGTGCTCCCGCCGCAGGATTGTTTGTAATTCCCGCTCACTTTCCGGCAGCCAGGTCACACATTTGGAAGTTCCATGCTCTGCCTTAAACATGTTAATCTGCTGTATATAGGAATCATAGGGGAATACCGCCTGTGTACCATCCTGGAACAATACCGATACTTTTTCAATCGCACAGGACAGCAGCTTGACCCGTTCCACATGGGCGTGATAATCGAGAGGCCAGATACAGCCGGTGACTTTCCCGTCCTGTATGCCGTCCAGTTGGATTGCATACGCCAGGATAGAATCTTTCGTCTGCTCATGGTAAAACCGCCACACCTTATTTTCGTGGCTGTCCTGCAGGTAAACATCCCTTTCCCATAAACAGTAAGTGCCGCAGGTCCTGGACATCCATAAAAGCTGTTCATTTTCTCCATTTCTGCAAGCCGCAAGATTTTGTATCAGTTCCTTGTCAATATCAAAATCGTCCTTATAATGCTGCGTGTGCAGCTCTACAACCTTCCCTAAAAAGTCCAGCACATCCACGCCCTCAAATTTTACCGCGCCCATCAGCGTTCCCTTTCCGGCACAGGCGGCGCTGCCTGTTTCGCCTCATGCTCCGGGCGTTCCGCTTTCAGCCGCTCCATCAGGGAAGGTTTTTCCTCCGGCAAAGTCTCCGGTGCAAGCTCCCGGATTTCCTCATAGGTCTGGCCGTCCGTTAAGTCAGGGCGTTCCGGCGGCTCATTATTCAGCCGGCCATCCAGCATATTATAGTTTCCGGTCTGTCCTTCCTCGTAGAGTTCCGCATTACGCAGATAGCTCTCCGGCGGCTGGAAGGGCTGCCCGGCGAACAGGATTTCACGGCTTGGTGTGAACTGTGAGAGCACGCCGTCCCGAAGCCTTGCAAATTCCTCATACTGGCGCAGGGAAAGGCCGCGCTCCAGCATTTCCGCCTGGGTATGCGCCCAGCCCTCACCATAGAGAAAATAGTACATATCCGGCTGGTCGCAGACAAAGCACAGGGAGCCGTCCTGATTGTCATAATAAGATGCCTGCATATCCTGATAGTGGCAGCGTTCCTCACGCCCCAGGTACACCCGGTTGTCCGCACCCAGCATGGCAACCATGCCCACATAGTTACTGTGGACCGCAGAGCGGATTTCCACCAGCGGGTCCGCCTCCGGCATGACCTGTCTGCCGGGAATCTCATTCTGCTTTTCTGCCGCGTCATTTCTCGGCATCACTTCGTCATGGGCGCGGGCATCCAAATCCGGCTGTGCCTGCGCGGAAGTCTTTTTGACGGCGCCCGGCTCCGGTTCTTTCTCCTGTGCGTAATAATGGACATTGGTGGAGGTTTTGCTGTTCATTTCCCTGGCGTAAGCCTCCGCAGCCTCGCGGGAGTCAAATTCCAAAGGCTTTCCATCTTCCTTGCACCACGCCTCGGCATGGCCGAAGATGGAAGCGCCGCTGCGCACCGCCCATACGCCGTAGGTTGTTTCTTTTCCCATTCTGATCCTCCTTATCGTTCCTGCTGTTTTGATGGTTTCTGCTTTTGGGGCGTCTCCGTCTGCTTTGCGTCTTTTATCTGCTGCCGGAGAGAAGGCCTGTACTCCGGCTCCGCTTCGGAATCCGTGATATTGACATACTCCCCAATGATACAAAGCGCCTCCCCGTAACTGCCGCAAGCAAACACCCGGTCCTTCATTTCCTTTGCCTGGTCCTTCAGGTCATGCTCCCGCAGGGTACGAGCCGCAATGCCTACCAGATTGAAGATATTGCCATCCTGGCCGATCAGCGCACAATCCGGTTTTTCCGGCTCCGGCGAAGGCTCCCCGATAAAACCGCCCAGACGGTTCGGTACAAAATCGGACAGCCATGTGCCGCCGAAAGTATCATGGGTCTGCAATCGCCACATGGCAAGTTTCCCAATGTCCAGCTTTACATCCTCGAAAGGGTAGAGCAGACAGGTAAGCTCTCCATACTGGAAAGTGGAAACATTCTCAAATTTACTGCCGTCCTTCAAAATTCCTGCCTCGGTGAACATCTCATTGATCCCGTCCACCCATTCCTTCAAATCCCCGCCGCAGCCCTGCAGGATCAGGCCGTCTTTGCCTTCCATGCGCCGCAGGTCATCGGTTGTGATCGTATTGATATTCAAAAAATCGCCTCCTATCGTTTCTGTTGATGATTGGTTTTCTGCCGGGTGGCTTTTGCCTCCGGCTGTTTCTTTAGCTGCCTGCGGACAGAGGGTTTCTGCTCCGGTTCCCGCATATCCGTAAAAATATCGGATAACGGCTGCTCCCAGCTTTCCCCGAAGCCACGGACCACCGTGCCCGCCAGTGCGCCGTTTCCCTGAAACATTTTCAGTGTGTCAAAAGCCCGGTCAAACAGCGTGATATTTCTCTTATCTACACAGGGGGCAAAGTGGATCACCCCTTTGGGGTAGTCTCCGCCAGTGCCGATCCAGCCCCGGACAAAATCGTCATAGCCTTTTGTGATCCCGGCGTCGGTCAGTTCGTTGGCATGGCTGGAAACCATTGTACTTGTAGCTGCATACTGATAGCCTAAGACCAATATGCCTGTTTTCGGGTTATACATAAAGCGCCGGTTATCAATCTGCTGTATATCAATTATCTGCCTCCTGGCATCAATCCGCATGAGCTCTTTTGTAATCGCTGTCTTTTCTATCCGCATCCCTCCCGTTTGTTTATTTGTCCGCAACTTAGACCCGTTTCGGGGCGTCAGAGTATTCTTATACAGCCGCCCCTCAAACTGGGGCCCGAAAGCCTTGAAAAGCAAGCCTCTTTTTGGTTAAGTTGCGGACATATTACCTTTAATTTTTTCTGCTCCGGCGCTTGCGTTCCCGCTCGGATTTCCGTCTGGCAAAGGCGCGGCAGGAATCCGAACAATAGGCCTGGCTGGTGGTGGGAAGATATGACCTGCCACAGACCGGGCATGTTTTCTGTTTCAGGGAAGTGTCCTCGCCGGTAATGGCAGATTCCAGCGCCGGGTCCACCGGCAGCACCGCCTCCTGAAAATACCGGCAGAAAGAGCCGGTCCACCATTTATGCAGCATGTAACAGGGACAGTCTAAGGGGAGGCAGAGCCTATCCTGATTGTCATGGTTGGCGCAAAGGTCTGTTACCAGCTTTCGGATCGCCGCCCGTTCCTGCCTGGTTAATTCCCGTGAGGGCGGCCCGTTCATTTCTTCCCGCCTTTCTTAGCCGGAAATTCCAGCTTGAAATTCACATATTTTCCGCCTGTATCATCCAGCAGCACCACAGCGTCATAGGTCTTTCCCGTCTTTTCGCTGTAAAGCCCGGACATGGAAACGCGGCCCTCTTTCAGAAGGGCCGCCGCCACGGATTTTGTTATGGATTTCTTCTTTCCGGAAAAGAATTTATTGTCTTTCCACAGCGCAAAGGCACAGTCCCGGTTATCACAAAAGAATCCTTTTTTGTCCTCATATACGGTTCCGCCGCATCGGGGGCAGGCGCCGACAGCCTCACCTCCGTTTCTTTTTGCATCCGGGAACAGACCGGAAAAGCGTTTCTCCGGGGCGGTATGCTCCTTTACCAGCGTCCGGCTCATATCCGCAATCTGTTCCATAAAGGACTCTGCGGCCAGCTCGCCGCGCTCCACCTGTTTCAGCATGGATTCCCATTCTGCGGTGAGCGTAGGCGATTTGATATTGTCCGGCAGCACCAGAATCAGGTTCGCACCTTTTTCCGTTGGAATAAGCTGCTTTTTTTTCCGATCCACAAATCCGGCAGAGACCAGTTTTTCCAGTGTAGCCGCACGGGTGGCCGGGGTGCCTAATCCTTTACGCTCGGTATCCTCCGGCATATCCCCGGCTCCGGCGGTCTCCATTGCTGCCAGAAGGGAATCCTCCGTATAGTGTTTCGGCGGGGAGGTTCTGCCCTCCCGGACGCTGGCAGAGACCGTTTCAAAAACCTGCCCCTCCTGCAGCATGGGAAGGGAAGCATCCGTACTCTCGTCATCCTCCGGTTTGGATTGTTTCAATCCCATGCGGTAGAGGCGTTCCACTTCCTTCCATCCGGCCTGCAATACGGTTTTCCCTTTTGCTGTAAAGGAATTACCCCGGCAGTCCAGGACCGCCGTCACCGCCTCGAACCGGTGCGCCTGGGCCGTGGCAGAAAGCAGCCTTGCGGCAATCAGCGTCAGTACATCCCGCTCCCCGGAAGGCAGCTCCGATAAATCCGTCCGGGCAACCTCCACCGTAGGGATAATCGCGTGATGGTCGGTGACTTTGCTGCCGTCCGTTACGCGGTCAATATCAGGTTCCCCTGTGCAGCCTTTTCCAAAGGGCATATAATCCCGCAGCCAGAGAACCAGGGAGGCGGCGGTTGCCTGCATGTCCTCAGTCAGATACTGGCTGTCCGTCCGGGGATAGGTCGCCAGTTTTTTCTCATAGAGGGATTGCACATAATCAAGGGTCTGCTGTGCCGTATAGCCATAAATGCGGTTACATTCCCGCTGCAAAGTTGTCAGGTCATACAGGCGGGGCGGCTGCACCGTCTTGACCTGCTTCTCCACGGATAGCACTAAAGCACCCTGCCCGTCACAGTCCATACAGATTTTTTCAGCTTCATTTTTCCCGGACAGCTTTTCCCCAGAGGCAGTAAAGCCGCCGCAGGTGATCTCCGGCACATAGAAGGGCTTGCTCGTAAATGCCCGAATATCTGCCTCCCGCTGTACCAGAAGGGCCAGCGTGGGCGACATGACGCGCCCCACATTCAGCGTGACGCCATACAGGACAGAGAAAAGCCGGGTGGCGTTAATACCGATCAGCCAGTCAGCCCCGGCCCGGCAGACCGCCGCGTCATAGAGCTTATCGTAGTCGCTGCCAGGACGCAGGTGCTCAAACCCGTCACGGATTGCCGCATCCTCCATACTGGAAATCCAGAGACGTTCCATCGGTTTCTTACATCCGGCGTGTTCATAGACCAGACGGAAGATCAGTTCGCCCTCCCGTCCGGCGTCCGTAGCGCATACCACGGAATCCACCCGTTTGTCTTTCATCAGCTGGCAAAGAAGGTCAAGCTGCTTTTTCTTATCCTTCGGCACTTCATATTTCCATGTTTCCGGCAGAATCGGCAGATCACCATAACGCCATCTGGCATACCGTTCCCCATAAGCCTCCGGCTGCGCCAGTTCCAGAAGGTGTCCCACGCACCAGCTTACCAGATAACCCCCGCCCTCCATGTAGCCGTCTTTTTTCTCATTCGCACCCAGAACCGCCGCCAGCGACATGGCGACGGAGGGCTTTTCCGCAATTACTAACTTCATTCCTGTAACCTCCATTTCTTTGAATTAGAAAAGGCAGCATAGCCGCTGCCCCTTATAAGCTCGGTTCCTGTTTGGTTTTCTGTCTTTCTTTTGGTGCTTTTGCCTCTCTTTCCTGTACCTGTGCTTTATTTTCGGAAAGACGTTCCAATAGTCCTTTTTCCTGTTTCCGCCCCAGGGTTTTTGCTGCCCGGTCATAATACTGTACTTTATCGGAAAGTAAATCCTCTGGCGCAACCTGAGTAGCGTTGACTTCCTTTACCATATCCTCCAGTTCTTTTGTCTGCATATTCCCGTTATCCGGTACAAGGATAACTTCATGGGTCGATGATGGGAGGACATAAAAATCAGAACCAAGCAGCTCGCCGATTTTATCCAGTACGCCGTCTCTTGCCAGAACCCCGGCGCCATTTACTTTATTCTGGTTTGTCAGGATATACATAGGTATCATTTCAGATTCTAATGGTTCCGTCTGTTCAAAAAGATTCTCAGGCTTTACGGACAGCATTATTTCTGACATTACATCATCCATTGTGTATAAACAGACAGGATTCCGGGCGTTTTCTGCTGACACCGTATCGTGGTGAAGCTGCTCTGGTGTAATTCCCCAAAGATTCAACATATCATTTGTAACAACAGCGGAAGCCGTTCCGCTGCTGTCCTCCATGATCTGAATACGGTAGGTTGCCGCCAGTTCCCCACATGCGGTATGGGGTTTATCTTTCAAATATTCCTGATTCTTTTCCGGGTCGCACAGACGGATCGCAAGCAGCGGCCTGGCTGTTTCATAATCCTGAAGTCCTTTCACATCAATAGGAAGTTCCAGGCTGTTTTCCATTTTTATCTGTGCAATTTCCTTCATAATGTCGTCCATCGGGCGACCTTTGCCAAACTGTTCCTCATAGTGTTCCAGATAAATGGACGGTGCAGCCGTTTCATCATCCTTTCGGATGATAAGCCCTGTAAGAATCCGGTCATTTCCTTTGGTGACTTTTTCAAGGGTTATCTTTGCATCCTGATAATCCACCGGCAGATATTCCCGGATATGGTTTTTTATATTTTCTGCAAATTCCTGATTCATTCGTTTTCCTCCCGTTTTCTGTTTTCTAACCATTCATCTTCCTGCTTTGCGGCCTGCATAAGACACATCAGCACAACGCCGGCAGACATTCCCCCGGTGAATGTAAGAAAGTGTGTAATCATGTTCCACATAAAAAATCCTCCTAAAAAATAGGTAAAGAAAAACGCCCACCGAAAAGTGAGCGCATCATCAAGTATCAGTTATCCATTTTTTCATTTTCTTTTCGCAATGGGTTGGCCTGGCAGAACAATCTCCCCGACAGGGATTTCCCGCAGTACCTTTTTCATCTGGTGGGCAAACCGGATTGTCCTCACCGTGCCTCCTTTTTCCCTCCCGTCATACACAGCGATCACCCGGTCAGAGTGTTCTACCATGTAGCGGTTCCGGTGGGAATAGACGCTGGGGTGGTATTTCTCTTGCATGACAACAACATCCGCGCAAGCCTCCAGCATTTCATAAGTCCGGCCCTTTGCCATCAGGCTGTCCAGGCGCTTTTGATAGGGAATGACAGCAATCAGCTCCAGCACCGGATTTGTCTTTTTCTTCTCCAGTACAATCTTGGCAAAATACTGGTCCACGCCGTCTGCGAAGCCGCTCATAAAGCGGGTAAACCCGTCCGCAACAGCAGAATCAATTTCACGCCGCAGAGCGGTCTTTACATAGTTGATCTCTTTCTGGGGTAAATCCCTGTGCCCGGTGACACAGCAGGTCTTTCCTTCCATTTTTATTCCTCCGTCCGATAGGTATTATTCTTCACTTTTCATATTGTAATAGATTTAATTTAGCAAGTCAACGAAAACACCCTTTTTCCATTTGCGAATAATGCAAGGTCGTGAGGTACAATCTATTACAGAATGGGAGGTGAAGGCGATGTATGAAGATTTTGTCCCGGAACGGCTGGCAAAGCTGCGGACACAGAAAGGCGTATCTGCGCGCGATATGTCTCTATCGTTAGGACAGGCAAACAACTACATCAACAACATTGAAAACAAAAAGTCACTTCCCGCCATGCAGTCTTTTTTCTATATCTGTGAATACCTGGGTGTAACACCGCAGGAATTCTTTGATGAGGGTAACACCTGCCCCGAAGCCTTGCGGGAATTTATCGCAGAGGCGAAACAGCTCGACTCCAAATCCATGCAGTATATCCTCGGTATTATGAAAGAACTCAATAGCAGAAAGTAAGCGGTCACGGTGCTGGCCGCTTTATTTGTAAATTTTTTTCGTACCCCTTGCATAAATCCCACAAAGTGGATATACTATAAGTAAGAAAGTGAGAATTTCCTACTTTCAAACTAAAAGCAAAGGAGATGATCGTATGCTGGCCGAATTGCGTCAAAAAGCCCAGGTCACAATTCCAAAGGAAATCATCGTTAAACTCGGTCTGTCCGAAGGCGATAAACTGGACATCTTCGAGAAGGACGGTTCCATCTGCATCATGCCGGTGGTTGTCTACCCCAAAAAATATTTAAGCGAGCTTAAAGAAGAAATCGGGGATGTAAAAGCAAAAATCGCATCCGGGGAGCAGCCTGTCTTTGACAGCGTGGACGCCCTGTTTGACAAATTGGAGGCGGAATGATGGCGTATGAGTTTACCTTTACGCCCCGTTTCCAAAAGCATTTTAAGGGTCTGACCGTACAGGAGAAGAAGCAGCTTAAAAACAAGCTGGAACTTCTGGCCGAAAATCCTTCCCATCCGTCGCTGCGCACTAAACGCATCCAGGGAACCACGGATCTTTTTGAGTGCAGCGTCAACATGGACATCCGCATTATCTGGTATTACGAAGGCGACAAAATGATTATCCTGGTGGACGTAGGGCATCACGACATATTAAAGCAGTTTTAAGCAGCAGGGCGGTACGCTATGACAGTGTACCGCCTTTTGCTGCCTTCTGCCTTTCTTTTATTGTACCCTGCAATCTTCCTGATATGCCCAATCTCACTACCGGCGATAATTCCCTAATTACTCTCTAAAAGTCACTTTTTTATTTTCCTGTACTTCCAAATCCGCCTGTGCCGCGCTGCTCGCCAAGTTCGGTAACAAAATCCGCGATCACAACCGGGGTGATCACAAGCTGGCCCACGCGGGAGCCTTTGGAAAGCTCCTGCGTCTGATTGCTTACATTACTGATGATCGCATGGATTTCCCCACGGTAGCCGGAATCCACAGGAGGCAGTTCACAGACCAGCCCTTTTACCGCCATGCTGGTACGTGGGAACACATAGCCCGCATAGCCGTCCGGCACTTCAATCCCGAATCCAAGAGGAACCTTTGCGATCTCTCCCGGCTGCAAAGTACAGTCATAGGGCATGTAAACATCCGCGCCGGCATCGTTCCCATGCGGACGGAAAGGGCGGCGGCCCTCCGGCACGCCAAAGTCAATCAATTTGATCTTCATGCGCGCCTCCTTCCGAAAGTGCCGGATAGTCCGCTTTCAGAAGATCCTCCGGCGTTATATCCGCGTCTATTTTTCTGCCGCAGGCCATTTTCCCCTCCAGGCATTTGTCCCGTTGGCAGAACGATCCTGTAAGGCCAGGGGCAAACAGCGCCGGGCTTAAGGTATAAAGCTCCTGCCAGATTTTCAAAAGTACGATCCGGGTTTCGTCCGTATTGCGCCGGCATACCCGCTGGCCGATGATGTGTTTCCACTGATAGGGCGTGGCGCTGATAATCAGCACATTCCGAAGCCCCTGGGGTGTGGCATAGCCCGCCGCGTCATGGCCGATTCCCTCGGCACACAGCTTTTCGTAACAGTCCATACCTTCGTGACAGCTTTTTAAGTACAGTTCCCGGACCGCAGCCGGGGCGGCCAGAATCTCATAGGGTACGGCAAAATCCGCCTGCCCCGCATAATTGCTGTACTGTAAGGACGCGCTCATAAACTTTACTTCGTTCTGATGGCGCGTGATCTGCGACAGGAACCGCCTGCTTGCCCCCACAACAGCAACGGTGATCACCGCAAATTTCTGAACCGTGGGGTGCGGAAGGCCGCTGATTGCCGCCACGGTATTTTCGCTGAATGATTTTTCATAAAGAGCCATCAGATCATCCATTGTGGCAATCCGGTGGCCCCTTTGCGTGAGCCGGGCGGCAAAGACCATGTTTTTCTCGGCCTCTGCAATCGCCTGACAGTTTAATATTTTTACTTCAATCCGTTTGATTGGTATGTCCCTCCTTTACAATAGCTTTCAGTAAGAACAGATAGTTGAGACTGTCTGTGATCTTTTCATTCCATGTACTTAAATCGTAATCCGTATCATCGTCAAAGCACATGTCATACAGGGAAACGATATGCTTCGCCAGCATCCCGGCAAGGGCACGCTCCGGCGTGGTGTGCTGTAAAGCTGCCGCCGCCTTAAAAGCCCCCAGCCGGTCCGTATCGTCCCCGGTGTATTCTTTGGTTTTCTTTTGCAGAGTGTCAGCGCAGAGCTGCACCTGCTCGTCAAATACGGCATTGACTTCCTTTTGTGTGATATGGCATCCCTCCTTTGAAAATGAACTGTCCCGAATTTTGTCTATTATTCGGGACAAATTTATATAAAGTTCCCGGCATTATGCGCTGGGAAGGTAGATCCAGTCGTGCATCAGGCACACGCTGGGTTCGTCCTCCCTGGGAACCAGGCGGTAGGTACATTCCCCGTACACGGTCCGTTTGTCCTCAATCTCCATGCCATACGCCTTATAGAAGCGGTATTCCAGGTTGGAAATGATACAGCGGAGCGTCTGCAGCGCCTCCCGCTGTGAGGTCACGATCAAATCCCGGTCAATGCTGCGCTTTAAGAACAGCAGGGATTTATAAAGCTGTACCTCTGTCCGGTAAGGGCGGCAGTTCATATGTTCCAGCCAGTTGCTAAAGGCTACCGGCCCGCTCTGGATCACATCACGCTCCGGGTGGTAATACTCGTAGCAGTCCAGGTTTGCCGTGTTCAAAAGATAGAGCATTTCCCGGACCTCATTTTCCGGCATATCATAGAACCGCAAAAGGGAGCGGTACAGATGGACGTAGCCGGGTATTGAAATAATGGCATTCACCATAGAAAAATCCTCCTAAATAGCAGGTGCGGGAGCAGACAGCCCCCGCACCGGTTTCCCATATTCTTGTTAATCGTTTACAGCCGCCAGTTTTCCCATGACAATGAAGCGGCTCGCGCCTCCGGGCGTACAGGTGGAAAGGGTCAGCACCTTGTCACTGGAAGTCACCGTAACATCGGTTTCAATGACAGAACGGCCCGCCATTTCAGAAAGCCATGTGGTGTAGGCCCCGTCATCCTTGAAGCTAAGCCTCCAGGGGGAAGTGTCGCTGCCGGACTCGCTGGGTTTTGCTACAAACGCCGTGAAAATTTCCACGACATAGCCGCCGTCAGGGGTGACAAGATACATCTGCGGGTGTCCGTCATAATAGCTCTGTTCGTCATACTCATTCAGCGTGGCGAACATGGAGCCGTCCCGCATATTGTGGCCGTAGATAATGGTATTGCGGTCCGAAAAATCCTCCTGATTTTCATAATCCGCAAACAGGCAGCCCGTCTTATTATAGGTACCGTCATACAGGTGGTGCAGGTAATACTCGTTGTCGTCTGTCTGCGTGACCGGGTAGTTAATGGCCGTATCAGGAAGGGTAAGCCACCCGATGATGTCCGGCCCGGTTTCCCGGAGCGCATCAAAATCCACTGTGGGGAGGACCACAGAAGGGTCCTCCCCGGCAGGTTCCGTTTCCGTATTATCGTCCTCCGGCGCTTCGGTCTGCTCCGGCAGCTCTACATGGGAAGCAATGTCCTCATAGGCCCCGGCGCTCTCGGAATACTGGTTAAGGTCGCGTACCATCAGAAACCCGCTGCCAAGTGCCAACAACCCGCAGAGGGAAACCACCGCAATACCAACAACTTTTCTCTTTGGGGTATTTCTGCTGTACTTGCCCTTTTTGAAATAGGCTGCGGCAAACAGCCCGCCGCCAATCACAGCCAGCGCCAGGAGCCCGCCATACAGGAAAATGAAATTGTCATCCCCAGTCTGCGGTACCGCTTTATCAGGGTTAGATGGTGTGGACGGATTGGACGGTGTTTTCGGATTATCCGGGTTATCCGGGGTGGTCGGTTTCTCCGGCTTTTCATTGAAGAACTGGACCGTTGCGGTTTCGTCTGCCTTGATCTCCACGGTGGCAGCGTCAGGAATGATATAGTCCCTGCTTGCCCGGTTGGAGATTTCCGTTACGGTATAAATGCCAACACGCAGCCCTTTGACCTCGATCACGCCGGATTTTGGACTGGTAAAGGTCTCACAGTAGGAGCCGTCTGCGCTCTTGACCTCAAAAGCGAACCCATCCTTGCGCCCGTCACTGGAATCCTTTGTAATCTTCAGGTTCCCGCGGTACGCCTCATTGGTAAAGCCCCGTCCGGCCTCACCATTTTCCACAACCGCAACCTGGCCGTCCTCTGTGATGGCAAAGTAGTATGCAGCGCTGATATTGGGATACTTCACGACAGCATTACCGCGCTTGACGCCGAACATCCAGCCGCCGGCATTGCCGCCATAGCCATAGTGGCTGTACTGCGGGCTGTAGGTCTTGTCGACACCGGAAATGGAGTCAACATACAGCATCGAGTCGCTGATAAAGTCATATTTATCGTCCATGATCGTCAGACCGTTGTCCGATGCCAGTCTGTTCAGAAGATACATAGCAGTCTTGCCGCCGTCAACCGTGTAGTTTGTTGCAGTCGTCGGAACAATACCGAGATCCGGATCGCTGAATGCTGCAACAGCAGCGGCTGCGTTGGCAATTTCATCCTCGGTCACAAGAGACAGATACGAGCACTGGGTCGCACCGGGTCTCGCACCGATATAGGCGGTGTTGGCAGTCATGCTGGACAGCGTTACAAGGTTGTCATACTCGATCTGTACGGAAACATTGAACGATGTGGCGGTGTTCGCAGACGCATAATATACACGGGATCCATTAGCCGAAATGACCTCGACGGTTGCAAGTCCGTTGGCAAGGTCAATGGTGCCGGTATAGGTCGTGCCGTTGGTGCTGACCTCAACGCCGTTTACCTTCAGAGACGTGCCGGTGTAGGTGATTCTAACGGGCAGAGCCGCAAGGTTCGCGCCGCTCGGAAGCTGCGCGTATGTTGCATAGCCATACCACGTTACCTGATTGCCATCCGTCCAGTCGTAAGATGCGTTAGCAAAAGGAACCTCATCGCCAACGGCAGGAGTATAGACCATCGACATAACAGTGTCGTTGCTGTCTTCTGCGAATGCGACCGTGCAGAAGCTGAGTACCATGACCAGCGCGAGGATAACAGAGATAAATTTTTTCATTTTTCGTTCTCCTTTTGAAATTATCCGTTTTGTGTTGTGTGAACTCGTGAACTCGCGTGAACTTATTGGCCGTACCATATGGTACGGCATTATCTGAACATCGGCAACACACCCCCTTCCTTTTCCGCTTTAACATTTCCCTTTGTTGCTTACACTCTATTTCAAATCTCGCTTCTGCGAGGTTTGAACAACTTAAAGCACCTATCGGATCGGTGCGCCCAGATCATAACCAAGATTGCAGGAATAGCTCCATGCGACCACGTCGCCAGGCATCAGATAGAAAATACTGGCTGTAGCAGGGTCGAGCGTAATTGTAATCTGTCCTCGCGTCACCTGACACATCCACAGCCCCGCCGTCGAGCAGACCCCGTTTTCGGTATAAGTTCCACCGAACGTGTTATCAGTACCGGCAACTGAGATATCAAAGAACGAGCCATGACTGCTCCTGTCTGCACCGCTTATTGGAATTCCGGTTTCGTTCCCATATGCCGTCAGTGCATCCAGACAGGTTTCTGCATCTTCAACGCCGTATGTTATCTGCTGAAGGTCCAGCTCAGATAGCTGTGTTGCCGCGTCAGATGCTGCGTTGATTTGATCCTCGGTGATCCGATCTAAAAACGGGCATTCCTGATTCCATTGCCCCTTGTATGATTCTCCAGCCGAAAGACTTGCAAATTTCTTTAGAGAACTATAGTCGACATATACGCTCGTATCGAAGGTACTTGGATAAGCCGCAACGTAGTATAGCCGAGAGGAGCCATCGCCGTATTCCAGTCGAATCATTGTAACGCCGCGCGTAAAGTCAATCGTTCCGGTGAATATTCCATCCGTGCCGACCTCTGCTCCGTTGATGCTCATGGACGTGCCTTTGTAGGAAACCAAAACCGGAAGATTTTTCAGATCTGCATTGTCCGGAACTTTTCCGTGCAAGGAGTACACTTGCGTTATAGTCCCGTCATTGTCCCAGGTGTAGCTTTCGTTTTCAAAAACTACGGTATTTCCATCTGCTCCGCAGTAAGAAACCTGAACTTCGCCATCTTCCATTGTTGTCAATTCTTCTGCTGCCTCTGACACATTAGCCGTCCGTTCTTTGTTACAGGCGGAAAATGAACAAATCATAGTCAGCATTAAAAATAGTACAAGTATTCGCTTACGCATCTTATAAACCGCCTCCTATTCTGCCCGGATCGCTTCGTTCGGGCTGACACGCATGGCGTTTCTGGCCGGGATGAACGCCGCAAGCAGCGCCATCACACCGGAGAAGGCCACGCCGAATCCCGCAAGCCATGCGGGGATGAGGCTCCGCACCTGCTGTTCTTCAAACAGGAACGGGATCGCCTTTTGCATGAGAAAGCTCAGGCCAAGACCCATCAGGCCGCCGAACACGCCGACGAGCAGCGCTTCGATGAGGAACAGGCCCGAGATATTGCCGAGCGTCGTGCCGAGCACCTTCAGAACGCCAATTTCGCGCGTGCGCTCCGTGATCGACATCATCATCGTGTTCGCCACGCAGATGGCTGCGACCAGCATTGCGACTGCGCCGATCGCGCCGAGTACGCCCTGGATCTGCCGTGACTGCGCGCGGACGGTCTCCAGCATATCGTTGAGCGAGTAGGTTGAAAGGCCGCTTTTCTGGATGAGCTTCGAGATGCGCTGCACATCGTCGACGTCCTTACATTTGACCCAGACCAGCTCATAGGTCGGTCCCGTCTCCTTCGCCGCTTTTGCAGCGGCGCTGTCCTTATCCGTGCTTGCGCCGCCGAGGAAGTCCGCATTCGCCGCAAGCAGCTCCTGCATTCGCGTAAGATCGAGGAACGCGGAGGTCCGGTAGGTGTTGTTCTGCGAGGAACAGACGCCGGTGACGTGCAGCCGGTAGAGCTTGCCGGGCGGCAGCGCACGGCCGTCGGTGTCGGCCTGCTGCTTGCCAGAAAGGTTTGAATAGTCGAACGTCAGCTTCATATCCGCCGAGAGCGGATCGACCAGCGGGTCGCCGTTCGCGTCCACCGCGTCAGCCCAGTCATTGGCTGGGATAGAGAATGTCGGCGCAACGTCGTCCGTCAGCATGATCTCCGGCTGGAGCCGCGCGCCCTCGGCGGGGAGCGTTCCTTCAATCGGCACGATCTGAAAGCTCGCCGCCGTAGAAAGATCGATGCCGTAAAGCGTGACCATATTGACGTAGTTGCCGGATTTGATGTAGGCCGCCTGATTGACGACCGGCGTGACAGCCTCTACACCGTCGACCTGCTTGATTGCCTCTACTGCTTTGTCGTTGAGCAGCGCGACTGTATCCCGCAGCGTCTCATCGGCAGGCCGCACGTCGATCTTGGTGAGGCTGCCCATGCTCTCGACGCTTTCGCGATACGATTGCTCATAGCCGAGGCCCACGGAGATCAGCACCACGATACACATGACGCCGATGGCCATGGAAAGCGCCGTCAGGAACGTCCGCGTTTTTCTCCGCCAGAGGTTGATGAACCCGAAGCGGAACAGATCCGTGATGCTCATCCCTGTCCTCCAGGACGGCGGCTGTAATACGCCTTTTCGCGCCGTCCGTGCTTATGTCTGACGATGGCGCTGATCACACCGCCGCCAATGCCAACTGCGGCCACGCCGCCAGCGCCCCACAGGAGACCCTTGGAGATGCCGCCGGTCTTGGGCGTATCGTCTGCAGGAGGTGTTGTGGTGTCGCCGGTATCGTCCGTGGGTGGTACGGTCACCGCTGCCTGCGTGACAGGTTCTTCCTTCTGCTCAGGCTGTGGCTCCGCGACGGTCAGCGGCAGCTCCAGCTCCTGCGTGTACTGCTCGCCGTTCGCGTCCTCATACTGGACGATCAGTTTGCCGGTGTAAGCGCCGGTCTTGTTGCAGTTGATCTGGAAGTCTGCGTCGAGCGTTGCAGCCGGGATGAGGTCGCCACCGTAGTAGCGCTCAGCCATCGCAATGCCGTCCATCGCCAGAATGCTGACGTTCATCGCCTTCGCCTTGCCCATGTTGATCATGTTGAGGTTGACGGAGACGGGCTTTTCCGTTGTCGGCGTGCCGTAGACAATGGGGGTATCGAATACCACGTCCATCGGCTGGCTGACCGGGATCATGATGACCTGATTCGCCGTGCCGACGACCTGCGAGGCGTTTTCATACGCAAGCTGGATGCCGACCGAGGTCGGGCCGACATCCGCGTCGTTCTTGACCGTCAGGTGGTACTCGACCTCCGCCGTCTCACCGGCCTTGATGACGGAAACATAGTCCGTGTCGCTGCTGCCGACGCTGAGGACCAGCGCATTGGAGTTGACCAGCGAGATCGTAGCGACGTTCTTATAGGAGGTGTCGAATTTCGCATTATTTTTCAGCGTGATCTTCAGCGTCACATCGTCGCCCGCCATCAGGCCGGAGACCTCTGCGTCATCAACGAAGATCTTGTAGCCCTCGACCATGACGGACATCGCGGATGGCTTTGTCGTGCTGGCCACCGGCTTTTCATAGCCGTTTGTAATATAGATGTAGGAACTGAACGTACACTCTGTCGCAGAGCTGTTTTCAAAGTATGTCGCGCGGAATGTGACGGGCTTGTTGCCGTTGGTGGCGTAGGTCGAGACCTTGAAGGTGAACTCCACATAGTTGACCTCGCCGTTTTCCCAGCTGTTAAAATACGCGCCGTAGTTGCTGTTCTGCGCGATGAACGGGAATTCCTCCACGTTGCTGGAAACGACCGGCGCGATCGTGATATTGGACAGACGGCCGCCCTTGTTGACGACAGGAACGGTAAACGTCACGGTGTCGCCGGGCTTGGCCGTCGGCACCTGCACTTCGCCGACCTCGTCGAACGATGCGACCTGCAACGCGCCGAAGCTCGTCTGCGAACCGGACAGATCGCCGTCGCCGACGACCGTGACATAGACGCCGAGCGTGAACGTCACGTCCTCGGTTATCGACGTGCCGTTGACGTCGTCATAGCGCCAGACCGTCGCGTTGATCTTGAAATTGACCGGATAGACGCCCTTCGTCGCAAACTCGCTGATACGGAAGTCATAATAGATCTCCGCCGTGGAGTTATACGACATGTCATCCAGATGCCGGGTGTAGCTGGCGTTGATAATGTCGAACGGCCAGTTTTTGACCGACGTGTCCGAGGGGATATCCGGCTCCACATTGATGTTGCGGAGCATGTACCGCTCGGAGGGCAGATATTCCTTGTTGACAGCCACCGGCACCACGACGGTGACAACATCACCGGGGACGCCCTTCGGAGATTCCGCGCCGACATCCATCAAAACGAGTGCGTTCGCGTCGCTGGGGATAACTTTGATATCGGTATTGGGCTTCTCATCCTCGACGGGGATGCCGTCGTCCGCAAGGACCGGCAGCATCATCGCGCACAGTATCGCAAGACACATGGCGAGGCTGCCGAGTGTGGAAAGAATTTTTCTGATCTTCATGTGTTTCATCTTCTCTGTCCTCTCAAGTGGTCTAAATGGTATCTGAAAGCCTTCCGTCCCGAAGGCAGATGGTACGGTCCATATACCGGCGCATTTCCGGGTCGTGCGTGACCAGCACAAACGTGGTCTTTTCCTCGCGGAACAGCTCTGTCAGAAGCTGCATGACCTCGTCGCTGGTCTTGGTGTCGAGGTTGCCGGTCGGCTCGTCGGCCAGCACAATGGGCGGCTTTGCGATGATGGCGCGGGCAATGCCCACGCGCTGCTGTTCGCCGCCGGACAGCTCCGACGGCCGGTGCCGCAGATTATCCTGCAAGCCCACGCGGTAAAGCGCCTCCTCGGCCAGCTCGTCGCGCACGCGCTTACTGACGCCGCGGATGGCCAGTGGCAGCGCTACATTTTCCAGCGTCGTGTACTGCGGCATGAGGTTGTAGCTCTGGAACACAAAGCCAATGCTATTGCGCCGGAACTGAATGCGTTTTCGCTCGGACAGGATGCCGACCGGTTCGCCGTCAATCTCCAGAAAGCCGTCTGTCGGACTTTCCAGCCCGGCCAGCATGTTGAGAAGCGTGGACTTTCCGGAGCCGCTTCGCCCCATGACGCCGACGAACTCGCCGCTTTTCACGTCGAGACTCACGCCGTCAAGTGCCTTTACGGTATTGGGGCCGACTGTGTAGTATTTTTTCAGATCAGCTACGGTAATGATCTGTGCCGGTTGTTCCATACGCCCTCCTATCCCTCTGCCTGCGGCGCAGTGTGCTGCGACGGCGGCATTTTATAGTTCTTTTCCTCGGCAATCAGGCCGAATTTTACCTTGATGCGGTTGAGCTTGGCGATCCACGGCTCGCCGACCGCCCACAACACGAGAAACGTACACAGTCCGTGGCAGAAATCAAAGAAAAAGCTCGAAACATACGCCGCCAGCGCAGTCTTCCACGTCAGCGGATCGACATAGGTGAGGAAAAACAGGTTCATCACCCAGCCGTAGGCGAAGCCTGTCGCCATACCGTACAGGCAAAGACGAAGGGACGCATGGTTGGTGATCCCTCTTGCGAAATAAAGAAGGTCACCGCGGTTCGTGCCGTTCGGACAGAGCCTCGTCCAGAAGCTGCCCGTAAAATACGTCCGGTCCCGGTCACGCCGGAAGAAACCCCGGTTTTCGAGCAGTCCGGCCACAAACCCGATCATGCCCCAGCAGAACATCTGCCACGGCGTCCATGGCCCCTGCCCGAAAATGAAGTTCGAGAGGAAGCCGGTCAGTGCGCCGGTCAGAAAGCCCGTTTCGGGGCCGAAGGCCACGGCGGTGATGATCACGATGGCTGAGACTGGCTTGAAGTTCGGCAGCGGAATGAGGGAGAACAGCGTCCTGCCCACCACACCGAGCGCGGCCATGACCGCAATGGGTACAAGCTCGCGCGCCTGCGGCTTTTTCTTCTCAAATACAAGGAAAAACGGAATGGCGCACGCGGCCAGAAAGATGAGCCCCAGCAGAATGTCGGAGTTCATCACGATATAGTCCCAGACCGTCCGTTCGCCCGCGACGTGAACCGCCGGGCGGTGCGCATGGAAGTACGCGAAGCCGAGCATCAGCGGCGGCAGGACGAACGCAATGACGATGGCGGCCGCCTTCGTGCGCTTGCTTACAAAGAGTCTTTGCACGCAGCGATCACCTCCTCGCACGTAATGGCCTGCGGCAGGTAATTCGACGCGATGCGGTTGGCGTCCGTTGTGTAAAAGCGGTTGCCCGCGAAAAATGCGTGCGGCTCGTCACCAGACAAAAGCATGCCGTCGAACATCAGCGCACACCGTGTGGCGTACTGCGCGGCAAACTCCACATCGTGCGTCACGATCAGGATGGCCGCGCCCTCTGCCGCCAGCTTTCTGAGGAGCTGCGCCAGATTCTGCTTGGCGTAGGCGTCAAGCCCTTTTGTCGGCTCGTCGAGCAGCAGCACATTTGCATCCCGCAGCAGGAGCTTGCCGATCGCGAGCCGCTGCGCCTCGCCGCCGGACAGATCATAGGGATGCTGGTGCAGGAGCTTTGTCAGCTCCAGCTTTTCGGCCATTTGCAGCGCCCGCGCCTCGTCCTGTTCCGCACTCTCCAGCAGCTCGTCCTTTACATTGTCCGTCACGAACAGCGATGCGACCATCTGCGGCAGCATGCAGAGCTTTGCGCCCTTTTGCAGCTTCACCTTGCCACGATATGGCTTCTGGGTACCGGAAAGAACCTTTAGAAGTGTCGTCTTGCCCGCGCCGTTGCCGCCGAGCAGGCAGAGAATTTCATTTGGATGCAGCGCGACTTCCGCACCGCGGAGGATATCCTTGCCAGCTTCATCCCAGCGGAACCAGAGCTCCTTCGCGCGCAGCATTTCGGTCTGCTTCGCGGGCGGCTCCTGTTTGGGAAGCGTCAGATTATCTTTGGGTTTTATCTTGTCCATACGCCGCCGTGCGTCGCGCACGGACAGCGGCAGCTCCTTTGCTCCAAGCTCTGCGAAAATACGCACGGAGGCGGGGAAACCAAAAAACACGCGGCTTTTGTCCTTTGCTCCGGACAGCTCGCAGGCGATCTCCGCGGGCTTTCCGCAGGAAAGGAGCGTTCCGTCCTCCATGACGGCCACGCGGTCTGCCGCCTGCAAGACCGCATCCAGACGGTGTTCCGTCAGCAAAATGGCGACACCAAGCTCGCGGTTGATACGCTCGACCATTGCCAGAAGATTCTGCGCGGCTAAGGGGTCGAGCATGGCGGTCGGCTCGTCGAGGATGAGGATCTTCGGGTTCATTGCCAGCGCCGACGCCATATTTAATAGCTGCTTCTGCCCACCGGACAGCTCGCACGTCTTTTGCCGGAACCACGGTTCCATGCCGAAAAACGCAGCCATTTCCGCAACTCTGCGGCGGATGACCGGTACGGGCAGCGCCAGATTTTCAAGTCCGAACGCCAGCTCGTGCCAGACAAAGTCCGTGACGATCTGGTTGTCCGGATTTTGCTGGATAAAGCCGATCTCCGCGGCCGCGGTATCGGGCGGCAGCTCGGCAAGCGGCTTGCCGTTATAGCGCACAGTACCCTCTCTTGCGCCGGCCGGTGCAAGAGAGGGCTTTGCGTGTCGCAGCAGTGTCGTTTTGCCACAGCCGGAGGGTCCGCAGAGTACGATGTATTCTCCCGCCTCCATCGTCAGGCTGACGCTGTCCAGCGTGCGGGTCTTCGCGTTCGGATACGCGAAGCTCAGCGAATCAAACCGTAGGATCTCCACACGACGGCCTCCTTTGCCTCTAAGATGGACGGCAGCAGCATCAATGCTGCGAATAATATAAACATGGTCATGCTGGACGCGCCCATTGTCAGCGCCGTGATGCGCGGGTAATACTCCATATACCCGTGTCCATAGCACCGCGCGACGACGCAGATGCCAAAAAGCGTCAAAATGAGCGCCAGCGTGCGCGCGTCGCGCGCGTCAAAGCGGAACAGGTGGAACGTGGTGCGGCGTCTTGCTCCAAAGCCGCGCGCCTTCATGCTGTCCGCGGTCTGCACGGCGTTTTCCATGCTCATGCCGAGCAGCGCTGAGAGATTCTGAATCGCGTGCGCCAGCTTCTGAAACAGACGCGGGCTGTTATCCTGTAACATGGCGCGGGACTGCCTGATCTGCGCGGCGTTCTGCTGCATCTGCGGGATAAAGCGCAGCGCGGAGGTGATGAGCAGCGCGGTCGCCGGGGCGATCTTTCCGAACAGGTAGAGGAACTTGTCCGAGGTCATGACCTCCTGATAGCAGCCGAACCACAAAATAACCGCTGCCAGCGAACAGGCTGTCACGACGCCGTATACGATAGCCTCCAGCGTGATCCACTGGTCGAACAGCAGAAACAGCATCGTGACGCCGCGGTGGTTGACCAAAGGGTTTCCGATGCAGACGATCAGGAACATCGGCAGCACAAAGCGCATCGTCTTACCGAACGCTTTCCTTCCGCGCAGCGCGAGGTTGAACATCGCGCCGCCGAGCAGCGACAGCAGAACCGTCACCACGTGCGGACACGCCAGCGTCAGCCCGATCACGCAGACGAAATAACACATACTGACCGCCGGGTGCAGCGTACCGAAAAAGCGCATCCGCACGTTGTCAGTCATGCGTGTCCTTCCACTCCTGCGCACCTTCCATTCCTGCGTCCAGATCCAAACCAAGATCGCAGGTGTAGTTCCACTCGATCACGTCGCCGGGCTGGAGATAATACACGCCGCAGCCGTAGTTGGGGTACCAATCATTGACGCAATACATCCAACCGCTCCATCTACCGCCATCAAACTCGTAGAGGTTATTGATACCCTCAACATAGATACCACTGCCAGCGCCCTTGTACTGCATGTGAAGTTTGAATTTGTCACGAGCTTGACAGAGCACATCAAAAACGGTGTCTCCATCATTGATCTCAAAAGTTGTCGTATCGAGGATGCAGCCCGATGCTGGCACAATACCGGCCCACTTGGATTCGAGGTGCATACCGTTATTGACCGCTGTATCGCAGCGGATGGTCAATGTGACGGTATCGCCTTTCTGATCCGATTCTTCCGGCTGCTTGGTGTCCTGCGCCGGAGTATTCTGATTATCCTGGCTCTTGTTATTATCATCAGACTTCTGCGAATCGTCATCTTTCTTGACGGTTGGCTTTTTGCCAGTGTCCGTGGTTGCCTTTTCATCTGAGGCAGGTTCTTCTTCGGTGTCCTCCGATGCAGCCTCCATCTGCTTTTGCAGATTTTCCGTGCCCTTTTTATAGAGATCCGCAACGGAATCGGGCTTATCCTCTGCCTTTGTGTCATCGTCCGTCTTGCCGAAGCTGAATGCGCGCTTGATCCACGCATACCACGGCTCGTCGGCCTGTTCTTCTTCTGCAGCGTCATTGCCGGTCGATACATAGTCCAGATCGAGCATCTGGTCGTTCGCGCCGCGCGCCGTCTGGCTGCTGGAGCACGCTCCAAGCAGCAAGCTGATAACTAAAATGAATACTGCAAGCGCAGCAAGCTTCTGTCGTTTCATAATTTAAGATCCTCTTTTGATCGAAGGTTCTTTAAGATACCCCCGGCTCCGCGTTCCCAGCTCGGAACCGGGGATTTCATACGCGTCATGGGTGACGCGCTGGCAGTTGGCTCCAGGGGGATGGAGCCAAGGTCTTATATACAAATCTGTTCCCATGCAGATCGTATACCTAATTTATAATGGAGCCGTTTCTTCGGCTGTGGGCTGCTGCGCAGCTGCCTGTGCCGCCTTTGCGGCTTCTTTCTTGGCGGCGATCTTCGCCGCGTGTTCCTGCCTGAACTTGCTCAACTGGCGCTTAAATTCGTCCTTAAATTCCCGTGTGCCGCGAACATTTGTCCCCGGAGGGAATTTAACGCCGCGCTCTTGCAGCGCGTACATGGTTCTGGCACTCACTTTTTCGTCCATCCAAATATCGGCACGAAAACGGCGGCCTGCACCCTGAAACTGCTGTTTGCCTTTCTTGCCTGCCATCCTTCACA
>ERZ1106963.1675-NODE-1675-length-25601-cov-6.754365_pt1 | contig 25601 bp, 28 predicted proteins | sample MGYA00403681_ERZ1106963 | MGnify/ENA primary metagenome ERZ1106963 (study PRJEB35170, sample SAMEA104062407) | human gut metagenome | biome: human gut; feature: human-associated habitat; material: faeces | place: Denmark | collected 2012-05-03 ...
ATCCAATCGGATCATTGTAGATCAGATAGTCCAATTCTGACCGCTGATACATATTGTCGGCAACCTCATTCTCCACGGCTATTGTATCAATAGCAATCATACTGCCATCTAAGAATTTCAGTTCCACACAGGCATTATCCATGTTGAACTCACAAGAAATCAATCTATCCATAAGAAACCTCCATTTTGCTGGATGTTAGATCATCCCAAAATATTTGAATGCTTCTCGGATTGCTTTTTCCTTCTCCGGTGGGCATTGTGGCTGTCTGGAATCCTCGGACTTCGGCAGATTGTAGTTCTTGCCGACTTCCAGTCCGCATTTTCTCTTTATCTGAGAAATATAAAGGTTGGAAACCTTTAACCCGGTATGCTCCAAAACATACTCCTTGATCTGCGGATAGGTTGCTCCATCTTGGAACTCGGACATATCCATATCTTCCAAAGAGAACTCAACCCGAACCTTTTTCGAGTCGATCTCTCCCTTGGAAAGCAAGACCACCGTCTCGTCGTAATAGAGCCCGAAGCTTGCAAAGACAGACTCCTGTATGCTATCATAGCTCGTGCCGGAATCTGCGGGCGCGGAGAAGCACAGCGCGTAACAGTATTGCTCGTCGCAAAGCATCGCCGCACGGTAGAGCCGGTCGCCGTCGTCCGTTTCCGCGCTCCACGCGAACTGGTATTCCGGAAGAGAAAAGCGCGTGGTGCGGATGAGATCGAAGCGGCTTGCGTCAAGGCCCGTGAGCTGGCGGATGGCGCTTTCCGGGTCGGACGTTTCGAATACCGTCGCGGAAATTTCATACGAGCCATCCGGGGCGGTATACTGCCGGGACAGTCCGCCCGGCGAAAAAACGTCGCTAGCCCAGCCGTCGGGCACGGCAAAGACGATTGTGGACGGTCGGCGGGGCATTTGACAGACGAATTCGTCGTCGACGGTTTCCCAGACAGGGACGCGGCTCACGCAGGCGCAAAGAAGCACCGTCAGCGCGAGTGCGAGCATGGAAGCATACACAGAACGCATAACAAAACCTCCAGGTTTGGAAAGAGTAGGGGGAGAACATGAAACAGGTGCTTGGCTATTATCTGCTTTTAATAAATGCAATTGGGCTTCTGATTATGTGCATCGATAAGCTTCTGGCAAAAAAACAGGCCCGGCGCGTGCCGGAGCGGACGCTGCTTTGGGTGGCCGCGCTGGGCGGAAGCTTCGGAAGTCTTCTTGGCATGATGCTCGCGCACCACAAAACGCGTAAGCCCAAGTTTTATATCACCGTCCCGCTCCTTCTTGCGCTGCAAGCCGCCGCTGCGGGGTGGTACTATCTGAAATGACAAAAAACCTGCCGGGGACGCTTCCTCGACAGGTCTTGTTTTCAGGAAAGCGCGCCGTTGCCGGTTTGGTTCAGGCAGCTTACGTCGTCGCGCAGGATGAGCACATAGTCCGGGCGATAAGCGCGGATGTAATCGGAGAGCGCCGCGCCGCTAAAATGCCGGTAATCGAGGCTGCGCATCTCGTCAAAATCGAAGATGGCCAGCGGCTCGAGCGCATTTGTAAACGAGTCTCCGACGATGAGAATTTTGGGAAGACCAGGGCGATTTGTCCGCACGATCGTCTCGCCGATATCGCCGCCCATGTAGTCGGTGTAGAGGCTCTGGCCGGACGCGCGGACCTGAATAAGCGGCGTGTCGGAGGCTTTGCTGTTATCCTCCCGCGTATAATCGGGGAACGCGTCCTGTAGGACCTGCATCGCTTCGCGGACGGGAGACAGGCCGTAGAGCTTGCGGTTATACGTGCCGAGAAGCTCGCTTTCCGTATCGGCGATGGTCAATTTGCTTGCCCGGAGGCCGAAGGTCTCGCAGACAGTTTCATACGTCAGATACGCACCGCGAAGGGTGTAATGGTGGTCAACGCGGCTGTAATAGGGAAGCGGGTCTTCGAGTGCGGCAAAAACGCCCGTCATGTCGAGCGCCGGAATCCTGCACTTTTGCAGCACAGATAGGAGTGCGTCCCGGCTTTTTTTCGTTTCGAGCGCCGGGTTTTCCATCCAATCGGGATAATACGCGGCGTAGACTGTGCGCTGCTCGGGAACGAGCGTGTATAAAAGCTGCGCGCCCACCTCGTCTGCCGCGGATTTTACGCTTTGAAGTCCTTCCACAATCGCGGCAGCCTGCGCCTCGCGCGCATCAATGGACAGTTTCACGGAAAAGCCCGGCGCGGGCAATAAAACCGTATCGCCCAAAACCACGTCATGGACAATTGGACGGCGCAGAAGCTTCATCTGAAGCAGCGTGTCGAGCTTGAGAAGCTGCCTGCGCGCAAAGATATGGTCACTGTAAAATGTTTCTAAGTTCTGCACCAGCGTCCCGTCCAGCATGCTCTGCAAGGACACCTCCGGCACATCTGCCAGTGCCCGGTTTTCCTCCACCGACCAGCCGGAGGGCGATTTTACAAGCCCATAGAGCGTAAGCGCCGGGACAAGCAGTAACGCCGCAAAGAAGAGCAATGGCAGCAGGAGCTTTGTTTTTGTCTTCATACCCGCCTCCTAAAACTGCGCGTAGATGAACGCCTGCATCCCGGAGCCCGCCATGCTCAGGACAGACAGGCCGAGCACAAGGAGCAAAAAGAGCAGCCGAACAGCACGTCCCGGTTTCGTCCGGGCCAGTGCGTTCCAAGCCTTTGTGCCGAGATTTGTGGAAAGCAGCAGGCAGATAACTAACTGCAAGCCGTATTGCCGGATACAAAGCGTCAGCCACGAAAGCGCGTCCGGCGCGCCCATTCCGGGGACGAATAGCGCCCGCAGGAAGGAAAATGCGTAGGAAAGACTGGAGCTTCGGAAGAAGATCCACCCGATGAACACGGCGAGCAGCGCGTACGCGTGCCGTACGATCCCCGGAAGCCTCGCGAGCGCCTGTCCCCAGACCAGCTTCTCCAAGCTCAGGAGCACGAAGAACCACAGCCCCCAGCAGACAAACGTCCAGTTTGCCCCGTGCCAGAGCCCCGTGAGGCTCCAGACGGCAAAGAGGTTCCAAACCAGCCGCCCCTTCGAGCACCGGCTGCCGCCGAGCGGAATGTACACATAGGCCCGGAACCAGGAGGACAAACTCATGTGCCACCTGCGCCAGAAGTCCGTGACGGAGTCCGCCATGTAGGGGTGGTTGAAATTTTCGGGCAGCGTAAAGCCAAACAGAAGCGCCAGCCCCAGTGCCAGATCGGTGTAGCCCGAGAAGTCAAAATAGATTTGCAGCGCGTAACAGATCGCGCCCGTCCACGCGTAAACCGGCGTGAGCGCGGAAGCCGGCAGTGAGAACGCCTCCTGCGCGATCGCCCCCGCGGCAGAAGACAGCAGCGCCTTTTTGCCAAGCCCGAAAATCAGCCGCGTCACGCCCGCGTTCAGGCCGTCAGCGGTGATGCTGCGCGTATCCAATTGCGCGGAAAATTCGCCATACCGGCAAAGCGGCCCCTGCGCCGCCTTGGGGAAAAAGAACGCATAGAGAAGAAATCTATCAAACCGTCGCTCCGCCGGTATGTAGCCCCGGTACACGTCCGCCAGATAGGAGATCAGAAGAAACGTCAGAAACGACACGCCGAGGGGCGCGGGAAGAAGCGACACGGTTGGAAGCGAGAGCGCCCCCAGCAAGAAGTTCGTATACTTGAAATAGCAAAGCAGCCCGACGCAGAAAAGAACGCCGAGCGTAAAAACCATCTTCCGCGCCTTCGGCCTGTCTGCCCGCGCCAGAATCAGCGCGAGCGCGTAAACCGCCAACGTCTCCAGAAGTCCGGCCAGAAAGCCTGCCAAGCCGCTCGCCGCGCAGAAGAGTACGCTGAGAATCAGCAGAGCCGCGTTCTGCCCGGGAAGCCTTTTTCTCAAAAGCAGCAGGAAAAGCAGACTTACCGGCAGGAACGCGAAGAGAAATGTGAAGCTTGTCAGCTGCATGTTCAGTGCTTTTTCCGGGGCTTCGGGCGCAGAGGCCGCTTGTTGCCGTGGTCGTCTACAATGTAGGTGTTATCGAGCTGCGCGCGCAGATTCTGCCGGAAGGCGGCCAAATATTCCTGCCGCAGCCGGTCGCGCTCAATGGTTTCTTCTTCGGTGAGCCCCTCGGTTTTCGCCTTGTGGGCAAGCTCGTTGATACGGTCCACGCGGGATTTTTCCATAGTAAAACACTCCTTTTGATTCATAGGAATCGTGAAATTTCGATGCTGATGCGGCCCTTTTTCGTGTTGCCGCCGATGGCCTCTAATTTGATCTTTCCGAGGCCACGGACAGAGATAATGTCCCCCTCTGCGACCTGCTTGTCGCCCTTCATGCAGGGGAGATAATTGAGTTCGGCCTTTCCCGCCGCAATATAATCGGCTGCCTTGCCACGCGAGATGGAAAAGCCGGAGGAGACGATGCCGTCTAAGCGAAGGGACGGCACGGTGTCGCGCACGGTCTTCACAGACTGCTGCGGAACGTGAAGCCCGGAGAGCTCGATTTCCTCCAGGTGAAGCTTCGTCCGCCCGGCGGAACCGAGATTTTGCAGCACGTAGGGGAGAATTTCCCGCAGAACGAGAAAGTCGCACGAGCCCTCGCCAACGTAGATATCTCCGACCGTCTCGCGCTTGATGCCGCTTCCCATGAGACTTCCGAGAAAGTCGCGGTGGGTCAGCTTATCGTTTTCAAAAAAGCTTGCGCGCACGGCGGCAATGGGGCCGTCCTGGGAGTACAGCCAGCTCTCGCCCAAATACTCCGGCAGATAGCAGCAGACCTCGCGCTCGGAAAGCTCCGTTCCGCCAAAAAATCGGAAGTCCTCGCCCCGCAATAGCTCCTGGCAGAGCATCTGCTCGCGCTTGGAAAGAAAGCAGGTACTCGCCGGGACATTTCGCTGCGCGGCCAGCGTGATACGCTCATAGACGCGCGCCAGCAGCACCTCGTCCTCTTTTGACTGCGCAAGGCGCGCAATTTTTTCTCGTCTGTCCACCATATCACCTCGTTTTTCAGATATTGTATCAGGCGCGCGGAAAAAATGCAATCCTACCGATACCGCGCGATTTTCCGCTTGGCAAAGCCGCCGTTTTCGATTATACTAAAATAGAAAATAACCTACGAAACACAAGAGGAACAAGGCTATGAAGGTACTCATTATCGGCGGCGGCGCGAGCGGCATGATGGCGGCTTTGTCCGCGCTGGAAAACCCGAACAATACCGTGACGCTTTTAGAGCGGCAGAGCCGCGTGGGCAAAAAGCTGCTCGCGACCGGAAACGGCCGCTGCAATCTCACGAACCGCAACATCCGGTTGTCGCACTACCACGGCGAGCAGCCTGAGTTTGCGCGTTTCGCACTGGAGAGCTTCTATGTCGGACGGACGCTTGCATTTTTTGAGCGGCTCGGCCTTCTGACCGTGACCGAGGACTCGGGCAAGGTCTATCCTCTTTCCGACCAGGCCTCCAGCGTTCTTGACGTTCTGCGCTTTGCGCTTGAGGCGCAGGGGGCGAACATCGTGACCAGCTGCGATGTTATCGAGGTCAAGCACAAGGCAAGAGGCTACGAGGCGCTGTCCGCGACAGGCGAGACATATTTTGGCGACAAGCTGATCATCGCCTGCGGCGGTGCAGCCGGAAAGAAGCTCGGCGGCAGCAAATCGGGCTACCATCTGCTTGAGCAGCTCGGCCACAGCACGACAGCGCTTTTCCCCAGTCTCACGCAGATCAAAACGGACCCCACGTATGTCAAAGCCCTCAAGGGCGTGCGCGCCGACGCGCATGTGCAGCTCCGTAAGGATGGAGAGACCCTGCAGGACAGCTTCGGCGAGGTGCAGTTTACCGACTTCGGCCTCAGCGGCCCCGAGGCCTTCACGCTCTCGCGCGCGGCAGCGACCGGCGGAGAGGGACAGGAGCTCGCGCTGGACTTCTTCCGGGAGTACGGAGACAGCGTGCTTCTCGACATGCTGCAGGAAAAACGTGAAAAGCTTCCCGAGCTTGCGGCGGAGGACTTGTTCGCGGGCATGCTCCAGTCGCGGCTCGGCAGAATGATCGTCAAGCGCGCGGGGCTCAAATATCAGACGAAGCTTAAAGAGCTTTCTGATGAGCAGCTGCTCGCCTGCGTCAAAACCGGTAAGTGGTTCACGCTGGAAGTTACCGGCGTCATGGGCTTTGACAGCGCGCAGGTGACGGCAGGCGGCGCGAGAACGCGCGAATTTGATGCAAGAACGCTCGAGAGCACCAAAAATCCCGGCCTTTTCGTCTGCGGAGAGGTGCTGGATGTGGACGGCGACTGCGGCGGGTTTAACCTCCAGTGGGCGTGGTCATCCGGCTTCTTGGCCGGCAAGCTCGGAGAAGGAGAATACGCATGATTCGCATCCGGGATATTTCACTTCCGCCCCAGCAGGACATGGCGCAGCTCGTCTACGCCGCAGCGCGGCAGCTTCGCATCGACCACACGCAGATCAAGCAGCTGGACATCAAAAAGCGCTCGGTCGATGCGCGGAAGAAAAACGACGTGCGGCTCATCTATACCGTGGACGTGCTGGTCAAGGGCCGCGAGGATAAGATTTTAAAGATGGCGCACAACCCGAAGGCCTCCATCGCGCAGGAAAAGCTCTATACCCCGCCCAAGGGGAAGGAACTGCCCGAGGAGCGCCCTGTCATCGTGGGCTTCGGCCCGGCGGGCATGTTCTGCGCGCTCGTTCTGGCGCAGGCGGGATACCGGCCGATCGTCTTAGAGCGCGGGCAGGACGCGAAGACGCGGCAGGAAATCGTACGGAAATTCTGGGAGACCGGCGAACTCGACCCTTCGTGCAACGTACAGTTCGGAGAGGGCGGCGCGGGCACATTCTCAGACGGAAAGCTCAACACGGGCGTGAACAATCCCAGAAACTACTGGGTGCTCGAGCAGTTCGCAAACGCAGGCGCAGGCGCGGAGATTTTATTTGACGCAAAGCCCCACATCGGAACAGACGTTTTGGTGAACGTTGTGCAGAATCTGCGCGAGGAGATCGCCAACCTCGGAGGAGAGGTCCGCTTCGGCGCGAAGCTCACGGCAATCAAAACAGAAGGCGGCCGTGTCACGGGCGCGATCGTTGAGACGCAGGATGGCGCACAGGAGATTTCCTGCCGCGATCTCGTTCTGGCGCTGGGGCACAGCGCGAGAGATACATTCCAGATGCTGGAAAAATCGGGCGTTCCCATGCAGCCGAAGGCGTTTTCGATGGGCGTTCGCATCGAGCACCCACAGCGCATGATTAGCGACAGCCAGTACGGTGCGTTCGCGGAGAACCCGGCGCTCGGCGCGGCGGACTATAAGCTGAACGTCAAGCTCCCGGACGGCACAAGCGCGTACACGTTCTGCATGTGTCCGGGTGGCTATGTGGTCGCAGCAGCATCGGAAGAAGGCGGCGTGGTCACAAACGGCATGAGCAACTGCGCGCGGGACGGGCAGAACGCGAACGCTGCGCTTCTCGTCACGCTGACCCCCGAGGATTTCCCGGACAAGGGAACGCTCGGCGGCGTACGGTATCAGCAGCAGCTCGAGCGGGCAGCTTTTGCGGCAGGCGGGAAGAATTATCACGCGCCTGCGCAGCTGGTGGGGGATTTTCTCGCGCACCGGCCGAGCACGGCGCTTGGAAGCGTTCAGCCGACGTATCGTCCCGGTGTGACGCTTTGCGATCTGCATGACGTTTTGCCGGAGCGCATCACGAAGGTACTGGAGAACGCACTGCCGGAGCTCGACAAAAAGCTTCACGGCTTCGCAAGCCCGGACGCTGTCATGACCGCGCCGGAAACAAGGAGCTCCTCTCCCGTGCGGATTTTGCGCGGGGAGAACCGGCAGTCCGACATTTGCGGCCTCTATCCCTGCGGCGAGGGCGCAGGCTACGCGGGCGGCATCATGTCCGCCGCCGTCGACGGCATTCTGACCGCCGAGGCTATTTTGAATGAATAAAGAGATCCGGGGTGGACAGACCACCCCGGTTTTTGTATTCAAAAATCGTGCCGCGCACCGCCATCCGCGCCGATGGCCTCAAAAATGCGGACGATTTCTTCGACTTTCTGAAAGCATGTTTCATCCGGTGTGTCTTCATCGAGCACGCGGCGGATGGCGCAGAGCGCCTGACAACAGCGTTCACGCAGCAGCGGCTGCATCGCCTGCTCGGAAATCTTGCGTTCATCGTAGACAGTATCAAGCAGGATGGATTTTTCAATCTGGCGCAAGAGCGCGGTATCCAGTTCCATAATGTAATTCCTCCAAGTTCATAATATTTTTGATTTGCACTGATATAGTGCAAGAATATCAGAAAATTACCATAAAATCAACACCGTATTGTTCGAATTTGGTGCAAGGCGGTTTGATTGAGATGGACATGGGATATGCAAGGCATGTGGGCAAAACCATCCGCTCACTTCGGATGCAGCAAAAGCTCTCGCAGGAGCAGCTTGCGGCGAAGGTTCAGCTTCTGGGCTGCGATCTGACGCGAAGCGCGCTGGCAAAAATCGAGTGCGGCCAGAGAAGCATCTACCCGGACGAGCTCAAAGCGCTGCATCTTGCGTTGAACGCTCCCTATGACACGCTGCTTCCGTAATGCTCGTAGGGGCGGACGACCCTGTCCGCCCGCAGAAAAATCTGGTTTTTACGAAAATCTACGGCGAAATCGTACTGCCAAAGGGCGGACAGAGGCGTCCGCCCCTACAGAAATTCCGATATCTTTCTAGGGTGTATCTGAAAACTCCCAACGCACCCGGACAGCGGGTCTTTTTGCGGTGCGCCGCGTCATTTTTCCTTGAAATACGTCAGTATTCCTGCGAAAAAATGTCTTGCGCAACGTAAAAATCCCTCGCTGCCGGTCACATCATGAGTTTTCAGATACACCCTAGATATGCGTAGGGGTCGATGCCCACATCGACCCAAGGGCACCAACGAATTCGCCGAAAATTTTCGAAAGAACGGGTGCAATTTGCCGGGGCGATGTGGGCATCGCCCCCTACGGCCATATTGGGAAAATTGCCGCAAAGGCGGGCAGGAAATTCCCTGTTGCATTCTTTTGCGCCTTTGGGTATAATACGACTATAATCACAAATAGGAGGCCACAATCATGGCTGTAAAAATTGAAAAGTCCACCATTATCGGCGACGTGCTCGACATCGCGCCGCAGACTGCGCCGCTGTTCATGGCCATCGGCATGCACTGCCTGGGCTGCCCGTCGTCCCGCGGCGAGACCGTGGAAGAGGCCTGCATGGTACACGGCGTTGACGCCGATGCGTTCCTGGCGCAGGTCAACCGATTCCTCGAGGCCAGCGAGGAAGCAGGCATCTGAGAAAAAGCAAAAAGGCGGCTTCGGCCGCCTTTTTTCGTGATACGGACAGAAATGGAGTACATATGAAGCTGCCGATTTCGAAACGGCTTTTATGCTGCGCGTCGATGGTTACGCCCGGCTCGCGCGTGGCGGATATCGGAACCGACCATGGATATCTGGGGATCTATCTGCTGCAATCAGGCGCGGCGCGGCACGTGATCGCGTGCGACCTTCGAAAGGACCCGCTGGAAAACGCCAGACGCAACGCGAAGCTTTTCGGTGTGGACGGCGAGATGGAGCTCCGGCTCTCGGACGGACTCGAAAAAATCCTTCCGGACGAGGTCGATACCGTTGTCATGGCGGGCATGGGCGGCGATCTGATCCAGAGAATCTTATCGCAGTGCCCGTGGCGCAAGCGGGAAGAATTGCAGTTCATTTTGCAGCCGCAGAGCGCGGGCAATGTCCTGCGGCGCTGGCTGTGCGAGGATGGATTTGAGATCCGGCGCGAGGAGCCCGTGCAGGACGGGCATTTTTTATATACCGTCATGGACATCCGGCAGGGCGAGCCTGCACCGCTCACGCCCGGAACGGAGTATGCCTCGCCTGCATTGCTTGCAAGCGGGATCCCGTTGGTTGGAAACTATCTTGCGCGCGTGGAGAACGCCTTGCAGGAAACAGTTCGTGGGCTCACGAACGCGGAAAAGCAGCGCCCCGAGCGGCTTTCCTACTTCCGGCAGGCGCTGCTTGAAATTCAGGAAATGAGGAAAAACTATGCCGACCATCCGTGATATTTACAACGTTTTGTTTGACTTTGCGCCCGCTTACATGAAGATGGACTGGGACAATGTGGGGCTCGTGTGCGGAAAATTCGACACAGAGGTCCACAGAATTCTCGTCGCGCTCGATCCGATGATGGACGTGTTCGAGGAGGCAAAGGCGCTTTCCTGCGAGCTTGTTGTGACGCATCATCCGCTGATTTTCCAGAGCATCAAGCAGGTGAACGACGAGAGCTACGACGGTCGGAATTTGCTGTACCTGATCGAAAACGGCATCGCGAGCCTGAACCTGCACACGAATCTTGATTGCTGCCCCGGCGGGGTCAACGACGTGCTTGCATCTCGGCTGGGACTGGCGGATATTGAGATTCTAAACCCCGTCGGCACGGACGCGAAGGGACGGCCCTACGGCCTTGTGCGCATAGGAGAGGCAGCCGAGCAACCCCTTGCAGAGTTTGCAGCCTTTGTCAAGCGGGTGCTGTCCTGCCCGGGCGTTCGGTTCGCAGACGCGGGGAAGCCCGTGCGCAAGGTCGCCGTCGGCGGCGGAAGCTGCGGCAGCGAGATCGGCGACGTGATTGCTGCGGGCTGCGATACGTTCGTAACGGCAGACCTCAAGTACAATCACTTTGAAGAGGCAAAGTACCGCGGCCTCAATCTCATCGACGCGGGACATTTTGAGACGGAGAACCCCATCTGCGACGTGCTCGAGGGGATTTTGCGGGAGGACTTCCCGGAAATTCCGGTTTTCCGCGCGCGGACGCACCGGGATGAGACGCAATTTCTGTAATTTGTGCGGCAAACAGTTGATTTCTGCTGTGCGGCTGTGATAAAATAACAAAGATATTGTAACGAAGGGAAGAAACCACATGTCCGGACATTCCAAGTGGCATAACATTCAGAAAACGAAGGGCGCGCAGGACGCAAAGCGCGCGGCGGCCTTTACCAAAATTTCGAAGGAAATGATCGTTGCTGTCAAAGAAGGCGGCGGCGTGGCAGACCCTGCCTATAACTCCCGTCTGGCGACCGTCATCACCAAGGCCAAGGCGGCCAACATGCCGAACGACAACATCAAGCGTGTGCTCGAAAAGGCGGCTTCCGCTGGTCAGGGCGACAGCTATGAGTCCATCACCTACGAAGGCCACGGCCCGAGCGGCGTCGCCGTCATCGTCGAGACCATGACCGACAACCGCAACCGCACCGCGGGCAACATCCGCCATCATTTCGATAAATACGGCGGAAGCCTCGGCGTGAACGGCTGCGTGAGCTGGGCGTTCGACAAGAAGGGCGTCATCGTCATCGACAACGAGGAAGAAGAGCTCGAGGAAGACGCGGTCATGATGGACGCGCTCGACGCGGGCGCTGCCGACTTCCAGCCGGAAGAGGGCTGCTTCACGGTCTACACCGACCCCGCTGATTTTAACGACGTTGCCAAGGCGCTCGAGGACAAGGGCTACAAGTTCGAGTCCGCGCAGATCGAAATGGTGCCGCAGAACTATCAGAAGCTGGAAAATCCCGAGGATATCTCCAACATGGAAAAGATGCTCGATATCTTCGAAGACGACGACGACGTGCAAAATGTGTGGCACAACTGGGATCAGGATTGAGTTTGAAACAGCAAGCGCCTCAGGGAAACCTGGGGCGTTTTTGCGTGCAGCGACACGCTGCATTGTTGTTTTGACCAAAAGTTCACGTTCTGTTTTGTGAAATTCGTCAGCCACGCCGAAGTTTTTTCTTTCGCGCAAAAGGGAATTGACAAATGGCGAAAAAGTGCGTATTTTAATGCCATCATCATCTGGCAACTGCTATGAACAGGACACGACTTCCCCGCAGCACCGTTTCCAGAAAGCCGTCGGTTGTGCGAGACGGCAGCAAGGAGCGGGACGGTTATCCCCTGCGAGCAGCTTTGGCAAAAGCGGATTTCTCTAGGCCGCAAGTAGTCGGAGCCGGTTTCCCACCGTTAAAAGGGAGCGCCGTGTCAGCGGCGAATGAGCGGCAGGTTTTCCTGCAAGCAAAGTGGTAACGCGGAAGTATATTTGTTATGCCTTCGTCTTTGCATGGGTGCGTTTTTTGGGAACGTACCGGCAAGGATGAGGGCTTTTTTCGTGGCAAAAACCGGGTGAGAGCAATTTCCTGTGAAAGAAGGAACTTTTATGAACACACTCGTCATCGTATTGCTGGCAGCCGTCGTGCTGTTTGCGGCCTATGTACTCTATGGGCGCTGGCTGGCAAAGAAGTGGGGCATTGACCCGGCAGCCAAGACCCCCGCCGTGCGGAAAAACGACGGCAAGGACTATGTACCGACAAACGGCTGGACGGTTTTCAGCCATCAGTTCTCGTCCATTGCGGGCGCGGGCCCTGTCACGGGCGCGATTCAGGCGGCAGCCTTCGGCTGGGTGCCGGTGCTGCTGTGGGTGCTCATCGGCGGCATCTTCTTCGGCGCGGTCACGGACTTCGGCGCGCTCTACGCCTCGGTCAAGAATGAAGGCAAGTCCATGGGCATGCTGATTGAAAAGTACATCGGAAAGCTCGGAAGAAAGCTGTTTCTTCTTTTCTGCTGGCTCTTCTGCGGAATTGTCATCGCGGCGTTCGCGGACATGGTGGCGGGCACGTTCAATGCGTATACGGTTGTTGACGGCGTGACGCAGCTGGCGGAGGCGGCGCAGACGAACGGCGCGGCCGGCATGGTCTCAATTATGTTCATGGTCTTTGCCGTGGTATTTGGCCTCGTTCAGAAAAAGTGGAACCTCTCGGGCTGGAAAGAAGCGGTGCTCGGCGTTCTGTTTATCGCGGCCTCCTTTGCCGTCGGCATGAACTGTCCGCTCATCTACGGCAAGTCGACCTGGAGCTACATCACGTTCGTCTACATCTTCTTCGCGGCCGTGCTTCCGATGTGGCTTCTCAAGCAGCCGCGCGACTACATGACGACGTTCATGTTCATCGGTATGATCGCGGGCGCAGCCGTCGGCCTTCTGGTCGCGCACCCCACGATGAACCTTCCGGCGTTCACGAGCTTCAACACGTCTCTTGGCTCGATGTTCCCGATCCTGTTCGTCACGGTGGCCTGCGGCGCAGTCTCCGGCTTCCATAGCCTCGTCTCCTCCGGCACGTCTTCGAAGACGGTTGAAAACGAAAAGGACATGCTCAAGGTCGGTTACGGCGCAATGGTGCTCGAGAGCCTGCTTGCGGTTCTGGCGCTTTGCGTGGCCGGTGCGGCGGCAGCAGCAGACGGCACGCCCGCAGCGGGCACCCCGTTCCAGATCTTCAGCCGCGGCGTTGCGGGCTTCTTTGAGATGTTCGGCGTTCCGAGCTACGCGGCGACGGTTTTCATGACCATGTGCGTTTCCGCGCTGGCGCTCACGAGCCTCGACGCGGTGGCAAGAATCGGCCGCATGAGCTTCCAGGAGCTCTTCTCCGTGGATGATATGGCGCATGCCGAGCCGTGGCGCAAGCTCCTTTGCAACACGTATTTCTCGACGGCTCTCACGCTGGCGTTCGGCTTCCTGCTCACCCAGATCGGCTACGCGAATATCTGGCCGCTCTTCGGCTCTGCCAACCAGCTTCTCTCCGCGCTCGTGCTCATCACGCTGTGCGTCTTCCTGAAGGTCACGGGCCGCAGCAACAAGATGCTCTTCCCACCGCTCATCATCATGCTCTGCGTGACGTTTACGGCGCTTGTCCAGCGGCTTCTTGCGATGGTCAAGGCCATTCAGGCAGCAGCTTCCACCACCATCCCGGCCGGCGAGACGACCTGGGGTGCGGTGTTCATCGCGAACGGCCTGCAGCTGATCATCGCGGTGCTCCTGATTGTGCTGGGCCTGACGATCGTCGTCAACGCGCTCAAGAGCTACGCCAAGAGCGAGTCCGGCAGCGAAAAGGCCAAGGCCTGATTCATCTATCAAGAAACGAACCCCGCTTCCACAAAAGACGTGGAAGCGGGGCTTTGTTTACGTGCTTGCGCCGAAAAATGCCCCCTCTATGGTGTCCATAGAGGGGGCATTGCGTGTGATTGCTGGAAACTTATTCGGCCTTGGGCTCGTCGTCTACGACCTCGATTTTAATTTCGGGGGTCTCGGCGGGAGCGGCTTCCTCTTCCTTCGGCGCTTCGCAGCAGCAGGGCGTTTCCGCTGCAGCCGCATCCTCTGCCTTGGGCTCCGCGTCCTCAAAGTCGGCCTCGCAGGTGGCTTCCGGCGCGGCAGGCGCTTCATCGGCGGCCTTTACATCGTCGATGTAGTCCTTGAGCTCGGCAATGAGCTTCTTGGATTCGTCGATCTTCTGGCACCACGGAAGGTACTCCGCCGTGTCCATCTCTTCGCCGACTGCGTAGTCGCGATAGTAGAGCTTGCCGAGCTGGGCTTCAGCCTTGCGGATCTTATCTTCCTCGGCGTAGATGGAGACGTTTGCCTTGGCGACGGCAGCCAGAACCTTGGCCTTCTGGGTCGCGGTCTGGGCAGCGCCCATCGCAAAATTCTTGACGCTTTCAAAATTTTCAGACAGATTCATAGTAAATACTCCCTTCTAGGTTGTTGCATTTCTGATTTCGATTATATCACACTTTTCAGAATGTGTGGTATCTTTGCGCACTTTTTTCAAAAAGTTCACATTTCGTCGGGCTTTTCGTCCTGCGTGTCAGGCGATTCATGGATGCGGTTCGCAAAAAGGTTCTCGGGCTTCGGCTTTTTCTTCAAAAGTACGAACGCAATTGCGCCTGCGGCTGCGACGAACGATACCGCCGCAACGAGCTGGCTGACGCGGATGCCGGTCGAGAACAGATAGAGGCTGTCCGTGCGCAGGCCTTCGATCCACGCGCGCCCAAGGCCATACCACGCGACGTAAAGCAAAAACACCTCGCCGTCGAACTTGCGCTTCTTGCAGTAGAAATGAAGACCGATAAAGCCCACGAGATTCCAGACCGATTCATACAGGAACGTCGGATGGTAGTAGGTGATATTGCCCGCCGCGTCGGCAAGACCCATTTTAAAAAACGAGTCCGTCACGCTGCCGTGCGCTTCGCGGTTCATGAAGTTGCCCCACCGGCCGCAGATCTGGCCAATGATCACACCCATAGAGGCGTTGTCGAGCATGACCAGCGGCGGGATCTTCTTCACGCGGCTCAAAACAAGCACAGTGATCGCGCCGCCGATGATACCGCCGTAGATCGCTAAACCGCCCTCCCAGATGTAGAGCATGGAGATGGGGTTATCGCGGTACAGATCCCAATAGAACACGCAGTAGTATAGCCGCGCGCACACAACGCCGATGGGAACCGCCCACAACACGAGATCCAGCACGTCGTCTTGCGTGAGCCCGAACGTGTTGGCGCGGTACATCATATAGAGCACCGCCAGCAAAAAGCCGCAGGCGATGATGATACCGTACCAGTAAATCTCTTTTCCGAAGATCGTAAAGGCAACGGGGCTCGGGTCTACCGTGATGCCAAGATTCGGAAACGAAATGGGTGAGGTCAGAAGCATGGTTTATTCCTCCTCGCGCTTCGGCGTGATGACCGACAAGAACGCCTGTTCTTCTTTGACGTTCTCACGGATAAATTGTTCCACATCCTCCGCCGTGACGCTTGCGTAAATTTCCGGATAGTCAAAATATTCTGCGCCGTCAAAATAATACGCGCACATGCGGTAGCACGTTCCTTCAAAGCCGTCGAGTTCGCGCAAGCGCCGTCCGGTGACGGATTTTTTGAGCCGCGCGAGAAGCGCCCGGTCAACGCCGGTTTCCAAAACGCGCGCCGCTTCCGCCAGAACCTCCCGCAAAATGCGCCGGGGGTCTTCGCTGTCGCCGGACAGCTCCAGAAGTGCCATGCCCTTCATGCGCTCGTAGTCGACGGAAAAGTCCGCGTCGATGACGTTCTCGTCATAGAGCTTCTGATAGAGCTTCGACGATTCACCGACGAGCATCTCGCCCGCCATCTCGCCGATGAGGTCCATGCGCATCGCGTCCGCGCCGCGCCCTGCGTCCGGGCAGCGGAAGCCGATGGCAAAGGCCGGCATGGCGATTTCCATCTGCTTTTCGATCGTTCGGACCGGAACCTTCTCGGGCTCGGGCGCACCACAGCACCGCTCGAACTGCGGCTTTTTTCCCGCCGGGGTCAGCCTGCGCGCCTGCTCGATGATGGAGGCCGCGTCCACGTCGCCGATGACGCAGACGATGAGGTTCGAGGGGTCATAGAACGCATCGTGGCAGAGCTTCAGAGTATCGGCCGTGATCTCCTCGATGCTCTCGACCGTGCCTGCAATGTTATTGCGCACAGGGTGGTTCTGATACATGATGCGGAACAGATTTTCCATCACGGCGGAGTCTGCGCTGTCCTCGTACATTTTGATTTCCTGCGCGATGATGCCGCGCTCTTTCTGGACGCTCTCTTCGGTAAAATACCCGGTCGTGACCATGCAAAGGAGGATCTCGAAATTCTCTTCCAAATGCTCCGTGCACTCGACGTAGTAGGCTGTCATGGTGTAGCTTGTAAAGGCGTTGTTCGCACCGGCGTATTTGGCGAACTCCTGCATGGCGTTTCCCTCGGGGAGGTCAAACATCTTGTGCTCCAGATAGTGCGCCACGCCCTGCGGGGTCACGTACTTTTTGCCGTTCAGGAAGAACTCCGCGTCAATTGAGCCGTAGTCTGCCGCGACGAACGCGTACCGCTTGGCAAAGCCCGGCTTTTCCATGACGCGGACAAGAAGACCGTTCGGGAGCCTTTCTTCAAAATAGTGCTCGCCGAGTTTCGGAAAGTCCTTTCGTATCATGCCGTCACCCCCTCGAGCGCGTAAATCGTATCGAGCCGCAGCGCCTGGATTGCGTCGGCTGCCTCCTGCTTTGTCACGCGTGCAATGGCGCTTGCCAGGTCCTCCATCGTGCCGTCTTGCTCCAGCAGAATCTGGCCCATATAATAATCGTCGAGCCTTCCGGGGCTGTCCATCGCGATTTTCAGATCGGAGACGAGATAGCCTCTGGCCGATTCCAGCTCGTCGTCCGTGATATCGCCGGCCTTGCACGCTTCCAGCTGCCGGAGAATTTCTGTTTTGGCCGTCTCGAGCTTTGAAAATTCTACGCCCGAGCTCACGCTCAGAACGCCCTTGAACTTTTCAAACGACGCGCTCGCGTAATAGCAGAGGGACATCTTCTCGCGCACGTTCGTAAAGAGCTTGCTCGTCGCGCCGCCGCCGAAGACCGTCGCCGCCAGAACCAGCGCGGGATAGCGCGGGTCCTTTGCTGTAATGTCGGTGAAAAAGCCGAGGCTGAGCTTTCCCTGCGTCACATCGAGCCGCTCCGTCTTCTCCTGCACGGGCCTTGCCGCTGGCGCAGGCGTGGTCCCGACGGGAACGAAGGCTTCCGCGCGCGGAAGATCTGCCAGCACGGTTTGCAGGACCTTTGTGACGGCTTCCGGGGATAAGCTTCCCATGTAGAACAGCTCCACACGGCTCGTTGCGAGAAGGTCCCGGTAGTGCGCGTACAGGCTCTTGGCCGTAATTTCCGTTAAATCATCCGGCTCTCCGATGCGGGGAATGCCGTAGGGCTGCCCAGCGCACATGGTGCGGATAAGCTGCGAGGCCGCGTAGGTGCGCTTGTCGTTGATGCGCGAGAGCATTGCGTTTTCGAGATTCAGCTTCTCGCTGTCTACAACTGCTTCCGGAAATGCGCCGTTTTCCAGCCGGGGATGCAATAATAACTCCGCCAGAAACGCCATCACGGGCGCGAAGACCGGCTCGTCCACATATTCGTCCTGCACATAGTCGCAGTAAAACCCGACCAGCTGCACTTCGCCCTTTTTGCGCACCAGCGTGCCGACGCTCGCGCCGTAGAGCTCGTCCAATTTTGCGGAAATGGAGGCAATGTCCGGGCAGGTTTCGCTTCCGCGCAGAAGAACGCTCGGAATGAGCGCGTTTGCTGCCGCCTCCTCTTTTTTCATCGGCCGCAGAAGATTCAGACTGAAGCAGCCGGTCTTGAATTTGTCGGACTGCACCGCCGTGAGATACACGCCGGGCAGGATTTCGGTTCGATGGTTCATTCTATCATCCTTATCCATATCTTTCATGCGTCACATCATACCATAGAACGTCGGAAAAGTAAAACCGTCCGCGCAAAAACCCGCGTAAAAATTACTTGTTATTCCGATCGTTTTCATGTAAAATGTATCATACGTTATTTTGGGCAGGTTTGCGCAATTGCGCGGCGCTGCTTCGAATTTTCGAAGGAGGACTATCATGCAGTGGATTGAAGTTTGCATCAAGACGACCTCACAGGCCATTGAGCTGGTCGGAGAGCGGCTGACGATGCTCGGCTTCGACAGCTTTATTATGGACGATCAGGACGAGTTCCACGAGTTTCTGGAAAACAACAAGCAGTACTGGGACTATGTGGACGAGGGCCTTGAAAAGCAGATGCAGGGTCTGAGCCAGATCCGGCTCTACATCGAGGATTCTCCCGCCGCGCCCGAGACGATCTCCTATCTCAAAGACCAGTTGAGGCTCTTGCCGCAGCAGTATCCGACGATCGAGTTTGGTACCCTCGACGTGACACTCGATCACGTGAAGGACGAGGACTGGGAAAACAACTGGAAGCAGTATTATCAGCCGCTTAAAATCGGCAGCCGGCTTCTGGTCGTTCCCGAGTGGCTGCACCCGGAAAACCCGGAGCACCGCGTGGAGGTGCTGCTGGACCCCGGCATGATCTTCGGCACCGGCGCGCACGCTTCGACGCAGATGTGCATGGAAGAGCTCGAGCGCGCGATTCAGGGGGGCGAAGAGGTCCTGGACCTTGGAAGCGGCAGCGGCATATTGTCCATTACGGCGCTGCTTCTCGGCGCGCAGCACGCTACGGGCGTGGACATTGACCCGAAGGCCGAAGACATCGCGCGGCAGAACGCCGCCATCAACCAGCTGGGACCCGACCGCTTCACCGCGCTGACGGGCGATGTGATCGGCGATACGGCGATGATGGAAAAGCTCAAAAAGAGCTACGATATCGTCCTTGCAAATATCGTTGCCGACGTGATTATTCCCCTTGCGCCCGCCGCGGCGAGCTTTCTCAGCGAGGACAGCGTGTTCATCTGCTCCGGTATTTTAAATACGCGCCTTCCCGAGGTGCTCGCAGCTTTGGAAAAGGCGGGTATGCAGATTCTCTCGACCCAGCAGCAGGACGACTGGTGCCGCGTGACGGCCGCGCTGGCCTAAAGACGGGAGGGAACGCGATTTGCGCATTTTTTCCTATCGCAACAAACGCCTTCTCAAGCGGACGCTTCTGACCATACTTCTGGTGCTGCTAGGAATTGCGGCGCTCGTCGTCTGCCGGTTCATCTACGTCGGGCGTTTTGTGATCTACGACAGTTCCGGCGCGCACCTCGACTATGAGCAGCATCTGTCTGCAACGCGTGCGCCCGAGCCCGCGGCCTCCGACGAGGATTTTTCGTTCGATACCGTGCTGGACGCGGCATCTAGCGAGGAGGACGCGTCTTCGCAGGCGGAAAAACTCACCGGCTATTACATCACGACCACGATGATGGCAAAGGACATGGACGCGGTGCGCGCGGCGCTTTCGCAGATGGACGACTATAACGCCGTCATGATCGACGTCAAGAGCGTCTACGGAAGCTTCTATTACTCGACTGCCATCTCGGGTGCGGCCAAGGCGACGGTGATGGACATCAAGCAGGTCGACAGTCTCATTTCCGAGCTCGCGCAGCAAAAGGGCGTGACGCTCATCGCGCGCGTCCCGGCATTCTCTGACCCCGAGTACTCCCTCAAGCACCAGTCGCAGGCGCTGCCGCTCTATAACGGCGCGCTGTGGACGGATGAGAATAACTGCTACTGGATGAACCCCTACAGCAACGACGTGCAGGGGTACCTCACCTCCATCGCTTTAGAGCTCGCAAACCTTGGCTTTGACGAGGTGCTGTTCGACGATTTCTATTTCCCGGACTCCGACCGCATTTCCTGGACAGGCAGCGTCACAAAGCAGGAGGCAGTTTTGGACGCGGCGGACAACCTGTCCGCGAACCTTCTCAACCAGTCCATCCGCCTGGACCTTGGAACAAGCGACCCCGAGGTTGCGGCCTACGCCAGCCGGGTCTTCATCGCGACCAACAACGCCTCGCAGATCGACTCGGATAAAGAGACGCTTGCCGACGCGATCCCGGACCCTGCCGCGGGAATCGTCTATATCACAGACTCACGCGACACCCGTTTCGACGCCTGCGGCGCCATGCGCCCGCTTTTGGACGAAACAGAATGACAAACCCCCGCCGCACCGATTTGATGTCCGTGCAGCGGGGTTTTATGTACCGGAATGTTTGATTTTTACGAAAACTCCGTAGGGGCGGGCGACTCTGCCCGCCCATGGGAATCATCGATTTCGCCGGAGATTTTCGCATTTCGGTTATGCGGTTTGCCGGGCGGACAGAGGCGTCCGCCCCTACACATCGGCTTTGGAAATCCCGTAAGACAAAAGTTTTTCCTTAATCGTTATACTTGCTGAGCGCCGCGTCGAAGATGTCGGTGACTTCTTTGCCGGGGGCCTTGTCGAGAAGCGAGGCGACGACGCACACCAGCATACCGACTGCGAAACCGGGCAGAAGCTCATAAACACGAGTGGATGCGGACAGGAACAGATACCAAAGAACATCCGTGAGTGCGCCCGCGACGACACCCGCGACCGCACCCTTGTAGGTGAGTCTGCGCCAGAACAGGGACAGAATTACGACCGGGCCAAACGCCGAGCCGAAGCCGCCCCACGCGTTTTCTACCATGTTCATGATTGCCTGCGCGCCCTCGCCCTTGCTGGACGCGATCATATACGCGATGACCGAGACGATCAGGACGATCAGACGGCCTACCCAGAGGATCTCGTTATCAGACGCGTTCTTGCGGAAGACGGGCTTGTAGATATCGGAGGTAAACGACGACGAGGCAACGAGCAGCTGGCTGTCTGCCGTAGACATGGAAGCCGCCATGATGGCTGCGAGCAGAATGCCGGCTAAGAACGCCGGGAAGAGCTTGCGCGCCAGCACGATGAAGATCGTCTTCTGCTGACCGGCGGGGAGCAGCTCGTCCGCGACCAGCATACGGCCAAAGTACGCGATCAGGCACACCGCGCCAAGCGACAGAACCACCCACACGCACGCGACAATCGCGCTCTTTTTGACCATCGAGGGCTTTTCGATCGACATGAAGCGCACAATGATGTGCGGCATGCCAAAGTATCCGAGACCCCACGCAAGGCCGGAAGCGATATCCTGCCAGCTGGAGGTAAACAGGCTGCTGCCGAAGGCGTACTGCGTGCCGTCCTGCGCGTTTACATAGACACGCTCCAGCGCGGCCACGTCGAGGTTCTGCGTCGCGACGATCGCGATCGGAATTGCGAGCACTGCACAGAGCATCAGAAGGCCCTGGAAAAAGTCCGTCCAGCACACGGCCTTGTAGCCGCCGAGGAAAGTATAGATGATGATAATGAGCGCGAAGAGGAGCATCGCCGTCTGGTTAGACAGGCTCGGGAACACCATCGTAAAGACCGTTGCGCCCGAAACAAACGCGGAGGCGACATAGATCGTGAAGCACACGAGGAAAATGACGGCGCAGATGATCTGAAGTGCCAGACTCCTTGTCGCAAAGCGGTTAGACAGGTACTGCGGCAGCGTGATCGAGTCGTTCGCGGCCTCCGAGAAGCAGCGAAGACGGCGCGCGACGATGACCCAGTTCGCGATCGTACCGAGGGCGAGGCCGATACCGATCCAGATCTGGCCAAAGCCGAAGGCCAGGATCGAGCCGGGAAGACCCATCAGCAGCCACGCCGACATGTCGGATGCCTGTGCGCTCATTGCCGTGACCCACGGGCCCATATGGCGGCCGCCAAGGAAATATTCCTTCTCGCCTGCGCCGCGCTCTTTGAAGAAGAACACCACGCCGATGGCAAGCATCAGCACAAAGTACAGTACGAACGCGAGAACCTCTGCATTCATCACAAAACCAACTCCTTAACAAACTTTTCACAATTCCCGCGTATCTTATCATGGCGAAAAATAGACTGCAACACAGAACGCGGTATAGACTATCGTCCATACCGCGCTGCGCATAAAATCAAATTTTCTGTTGAATTTACAGGGGAATTGAAGAAAACTTTTTTTAGACCGAATGAAATTCAATATTTGTTCAAAAATTATTTTTTCGGATCGAGGCCAGCAGCATCGGCATGACCGAGGCCGCGTAGCTCTTGAGGGAGTAGTTTCCGCCGCAGATGCACCAGTCGTACATGAGCCCGCGCTCGCAGACGGCGTAGAGCTTCGAGATTTCGTTGGCTGTCACATCGTCGCGAATCTGCCCGCGCTGCTGGCCCTCGGAAATGATCTGCCGCAGCACCTTATAATAGATCCGGCTGCTGTCTAGTAAATGCCGCTCGCCCTTGGTGATGAGCTGCGAGGAAAAAAGCCGCGCCAGAAGCTCCAAAGACACCGTGTTTTCAATCACGCCGAACAGCTCCCGGTTGAGGTACAAGAGCTTGTCGACGCTGTTCATTTCCGGGTCGACCGAGGGCATGAGCTCTTCATATTTTTCGTCGAACAAAAACGACAGCGAGCTGAGTAACGCGTCCTTGCCCTCAAAGTAGTGATAGAACGAGCCCTTCGAGGTGCCGGATTCTTCTACAATATCGTCTACCGTCGTATTGTCGTAGCCCTGCTCATAAAAGAGCTTCCAGGCCGCAGAAACGATCTTCTTTTTTGTGGTTTTCGCCTTTTTTGCGCACATGCGTCTGCCTCCCGGTCTATGGTTCGTTTCTCTTATTGTATCAGGCCTTCCGAAAAAGCGCAACACTTCAGAACCGCGCTTCGATCTCTGCCGTGCCCCGCGCGAGAATCTCGTCTGCATTTTCGCCCAGCGCTTCGCGCAGAAGCGCCAGTTCGTCGAGTCCGCCCTGTCCGTGGAAAACACGATACGCGCCCGCGTCGCTGCCGGGAGCAATCAGAGCGCCATATTCCGCCGTTTTTCGGACGGCTGCCATCTGATAGGCGAGAAGCGGCCTTGTCGCCTCCTCGGGAAAGCGCGCGTCTCCGATCAGGTTCCCGATCGTGACAAGCGTCGGCACCCAGACGGTTTTGCTTTCCGCGAGCATATGAAGCGTCTCATCCGTCAAATACGCTCCGTGCTCTACCGAATCAATCCCGGCGAGTATCGCGCCGCGCACTGCCGCGTCCCCGTTTGCGTGCGCCATGACAGAAAAACCCTCGCCGTGTGCGATGTTGGTCAGCTCCCGAATGAGGGCTCCCGGCATCGGCTCGTCAGTCAGAACGCCGTAGCGGTTAAAATCCATCAGGCCGGAGATCATGATTTTGATAAAGTGCCCGCCCCTGGCCTTCACCTCGGAAACAAGCGCGCGGAAGTCATCAAGCGTTTCGAAGCCGCGTCCGATAAAGCTTCCGTAGTGCCCCTTGCGGTAGATCGGAAAGACCGGCGTGCGGTAGCGGATACCGTATTCCGGGGCCAGTTCGCTCGCCCGTTTGCCCGCGTCCCAGCGGTCGCCGCCGTCTCGAAGATAGGTAAAGCCGAGGCTTTTATACGTTTCAAGCGTTTTTTGGATGAATTGCTCGTCGGGCGCTTCCTTGTGACGCGCCAGTGCGTCCTTCCAGTATCCGCCGTCCAGCGCCATATGGATATGACAGTCGACTGCCATGAAAATTCCTCCAGACCGCCCGGTATTCCGGACGGTTTTTATCATACCAGTGAGCAGGCAAAAATGCAAGGCGGGCGCGTAAAACCATGCGTTTCGGGAAACAATACCGGTATCATTTCTGGAAAAGGAGTTCTATATGAAAGGTTTTGCGATGCTCGGCGCAGGAAAAACCGGGTGGATCGAAAAGGCTCGCCCAACCTGCGGCGCACTGGACGCAATCGTCCGCCCCATTGCCGTCTCGCCCTGCACGAGCGATGTTCACACCGTCTGGGAGGGCGCGCTCGGCGAGCGGAAGGACATGATTTTAGGCCACGAGGCCGTGGGTGAGGTCGTAGAGGTCGGAAGCCTCGTGCGGGATTTTAAGCCCGGCGACCGCGTGATCGTCACGGCCATCACGCCCGACTGGGGAAGCGAGGAGGCACAGCGCGGCTTTGCGATGCACTCGGGCGGGATGCTTGCGGGTTGGAAATTTTCGAACTTCAAAGATGGCGTGTTCGCGGAGTTTTTCCATGTGAACGAAGCGGACGCAAACATGGCGCGTTTGCCGGACGACCTGGACCCCGGCACGGCCTGCATGCTCTGCGACATGATGCCGACCGGCTTTCACGCGGCGGAGCTGGCCGACATTCAGTTCGGCGAGAGCGTCTGCGTCATCGGCATTGGCCCTGTCGGACTCATGGCAGTTCGCGCGTGTGTCCTGCGCGGGGCGGGGGATGTATATTGCGTCGGGACGCGGAAAAACTGCATGGATGTGGCCGCAAAATACGGCGCGACAGATTTTCTGAGCTACAAAAACGGCGACCTTGCCGCGCAGATTTTAGAGCGGACGCATGGAAAGGGTGTTGACAAGGTCGTCGTCGCGGGCGGAAACGCCGATACGTTCGACGCGGCCATCCGCATGGTAAAGCCCGGCGGCATCATCGCAAACGTCAATTATCTCGGCGAAGGGGACTTCGTGAAAATCCCGCGCACTGAATGGGGGTGCGGCATGGCGCACAAGCAAATTCGCGGCGGTCTCATGCCGGGCGGACGGCTCCGCACGGAACGGCTGCTGCGCCTCATTGAGACAAAGCGCGTCGACCCGTCGCTGCTTCTTACGCACAAATTCTACGGCTTTTCGCACGTCGAGCAGGCGCTTTACCTCATGAAGGACAAAACGCCGGACCTCATCAAACCCGTCGTCTATCTGAGCTGAGATAAAAAATGCCCGCGCAGAACCGGGAAGGCCTCTGCGCGGGTGATTTATAGATATTTAAAAATCGTGCCTCGCGCCGCCGTCTGCGCCGATGGCTTCATAGACTTTGACGATGGCCTCGATCCTCGAAAAGCAGTCCTCGTCCGCCGTGTCCTCGTCCAAAATGCGGCGAATCTTGCCCAAGGTACGCACGCTGCGATCTTTTAAAAGTACTTTGAGTTCCGCCTCCGATAGCCGCCGTTCGTCATACACCGTATCCAGAAGAATCTCCCGCTCCATCTGCCGCAATAAAGCAATATCCAGTTCGTCCAGTTTTTCTTGTTCAAGCATTCCATCATCCTCCATCAGTTCTGTATAGTCATTATAATAATTATATGTAGAATGATGGCTATAGTCAATATGGAGGTAATGCGCTTAAGATAAAGAAAACATTATTGGAGGCAGGACTGAATGATATCTTACAGACCCTTTTGGCAAACGCTGCGTGCCTCCAAAGAGAGTACCTATACGCTCATTAAGGATCATCATCTTTCAAGTGCAACCATTGATAAGCTGCGGCACAATAAGTCGATTACCACGACGACGCTAAATGATTTGTGCCGGATCCTGAATTGCCCGATTGAGGCTATCGCGGAGTATATTCCGTCGGAAGACGATCAGGTCCTTTAAGGGGCCGTAGGGGCGGACGACTCTGTCCGCCCGCAGA
>ERZ1106963.1688-NODE-1688-length-25338-cov-4.659574_pt1 | contig 25338 bp, 33 predicted proteins | sample MGYA00403681_ERZ1106963 | MGnify/ENA primary metagenome ERZ1106963 (study PRJEB35170, sample SAMEA104062407) | human gut metagenome | biome: human gut; feature: human-associated habitat; material: faeces | place: Denmark | collected 2012-05-03 ...
AGTCCGAGGGTACTTTTGGCACGATCAAGTGGAACAGGTCGTATATCCGGGCGCGGCGCCGGGGGCTAAAGTCGCTTTTTCTTGAGTTCGGCATGATTTCCTGCGGTTTTAATCTTCATAAGTTCCATCTGAAAAAAGTGGCTCTCAGGTCTGCTGCCTGATTCAATATTTATTACATTTTGTGCATGGCATTTCCCTGCCGGCTTGTTTGTTATACGCTTTTTTCGGTTCATTCTTCTTTTTTGCAGCATCAGCAAGCCCGAGCTTCCATAGGATGGTTGCTCGGGCTTGGGTGTTGATTTTTTTTACAGCGCCTTACTCTCTGTTAAAGCTATCAGCTCTTATTATGATTTCTTCAGTATTCTCATAGTCCTCATTGATAGTTAAGTCATCATAAGCACATTCTGCCTTCATAGCCTTAAATAGTTCCCAAGCATCATAGTATTTTAATCCATATGCTACTAAGACCTTATCAATTCAGTCATACTCAGATTCATAGACCCTGTTACGTACAAAATTTAATGTCATCTCACTATCAAACTTGGTAATCCCCCCGACAAAGTTCAAACACGAACCTTGGATGTCATGCATGAATCTTAAGATAATAAGTATAAGCATTGTCCTCGAAGTCCCTACCTATTGTTGCAATGTGCTTATGCGGAAATTTTCTGCGACTTATAAGCTTAAACTCTTCTCTCATCAATAAGACCTCGTTTCAGCAATTCATTATAATTGTTTGTAATAAAAGCAATAATACTCCGAGATACAACCTACTACTGGTGTTATGCCATCCATCGTATCTACTAAACATAAACTATACTCAATTGCGTCTAAGCCAAAATATTTTGCAAGACGAGAAGCAACAACTTTATATAGAGCCATTCTGTTCTATTGCTTTGTTATAGGATTTCATTTAAACTTAATAAAATAATGCTTATCATCTCGTATCAGATGTGCATAACAAGTAGACCCATGCAAAAGAGAATTAGAATGAAGAGATACCTGTGAATGAGAAAAGCCTAATAAGTGTAAGATCCATGATAACCGCCTTTCTAATACAAGTATAGTACACTATAAAGAGCTAGTCAAGTATTCTTACTTAAATAAGTGGGTTTCAGAACCTGAAGATCTCTTGCCTGGCTTGACTATATGCTTTTCAACAGATATATTGAAATCAATATCGAATCCCACAACTTTGAGAATATGTTTAGCCTCTTCATAAAGGCGTACACAACTGCTGTATGCTTCTTTGGGAATATTTTTGTCTTTGGTGTTTGCATAAATCTCATCCAAGTATCTAGCAATGTTGCTTGTAATCTCTGTAAGAGAATAGCTCTCAAATTTTTGTGTAGCCTTAAGCGAGTTCTCATCGGAGTTCAAGTCAACATGATTTACACACATGACTGTTCCCTTAAATCTGAGATGTAGGTCAGTAGGATAAAAGAAGTCTTTTACTGTTCCATTTAAGAGGTTTCTATTGACTGCTAAATCTGAATTCAGAAAGTCAACAAATGATTTAAAGTCACCGTAAGTTTCACCAGTGAAACTGTCCTCTATATGGAAAGGTGAGTATACTCCACAGTTTAAAGCATGCGATACATTTGCGATCATACGCAGTTTGGCTATGCTCTCCTGCGAAGGCTTCATGTGTTTCAATATGGCTTCCTCCTCTTCAGAAAAAGTACAATGCGAAATTATTATGTCAACAATCTTTTCAAATACTGTCATGTTTGAACCTCCATTACAATCTAATGGGCAATATATACATTGTTTTATAGCACATCTGTAAAAAATGAAGTCGTCTGAGTTGCAACTTTTGTATTAGAATTGAAAAAATTCTGTATATTAAAACTTTTTTCTGTTTCAATATTTGTAATCTCCTCCATACCACCATAAGGCTCATGAAAACCTATTAGCACCTTCTTACCCACAAGATCTTCCCAAGTAGCAACGCCTACGGTATCCATAATACGCATCATTGCCTCTAACCCTATAGCGCTCTTCCGATCTCCTAAATAGCCTTTACCAATAGCATATCCACCCAAACAATGATTCTCAGAACTGTTGCACTCCTTTAACGTAATATAAAATGTTAGGGTGCCGTGGTCTGCCATTGTCAGTGAGACATTAGTTATAATTGCTGGTTTAATTGAATAAATGTTCATATTTTAATCCTCCAAATGTGTAAATAAATTGGTTTTCTCAGCATGCTCTTCGGGCTTAGTGCCGTTGTGCTTCATTTGGCAGGTTTCGTATTCTGTGCCCGCTATCTGCATTCTATAAGCTGCTATATCTACCTCTGCCTTAATGTCGCGTAGCTCAACAGTAACCGTATCCTCATCGTGCTCTACTAAATGAGTTATCTTGATGCCATATATACGTCTATAATAATCATCATGCCAATTGTTATTCATATTATTGAAAATGTACTCAGCACCGTCAACACCACTGGCACGTATGCCCACTGCTTTTACAGTCACATGAGGAATCATGTTCTCAACACCATGCTTAGCGATTTTAACTATATCTTCTAGATCGAATAAAATATCATCAGCATGTGTATCACAGAATCTCCCAGTGTCCTGAATTAACTTAGTAAGAATACTGCTAATATTGATACTGTAACAGCCGTGGATAGTCAGTCTACGGCCTTTCTCAATGATTTTAAATGTGTCTGTAGCTCTATCAAAAGCATCCTGAATTAGGGTTTCTGCATTAATGTTCATTAGTTAACCTCTTTCTTCAAAGCACTACAGTGTGCCAGTCATCCTTTGTCGCTTATTAATGTGTATCCGGATAGAGATTATGATACTGCTTGATGGCGTCCATCCTCTGGATTGAATTCAGTATCATCTGTAATTCTATCCGATCGTGTTTGGAACGGTTCTTTAATTCAGGGTATTTTTCAAAATCAGTTTCTACCCATGAGTAATAGTTTATATCCCAGTCGCTCAGGAGCTGTCCTGAGCTGTAGAGCATATTGACGTAGCCGCACAGTGCGCTGCATAGCGTCTTGTCATCGCCGTACATTGCCCGCACTCTTTTAAGCATATCATCTATGTTTCCCATGCAGTCACGCTCTATCTCGCAAAGCACCGGAAGCTGCTCCATATACTTTTTAGGATGTATGAACTGCGACTGCTCGCCAGCTCTGTAAACGCATGAAATTATTTCATTTTCGTTCTCGGATTGCTGAAAGCTGAGCGCCAGTGATCCTGTATCCGTGAGTCTGAGAATATCCCCGACGGATTCGGCAAGTTTTTCCTCGGAGCTTGTATCTACCATGCTGAACAGCACATTTAATGGCTTATGGCAAACTCCACATTCTTTCTGCTTTTGGCCGCTGTATTCAAGATACGCCTCCTTTTCAAGCTGTTCGCCTTCGGCTGCGATCAATTCGTCTACTGGCAGTGATCCTCCGGTGTCGGCGTCCATCAGCGGGGCTGAGTTTGCCGTGGCGTCCAGTATCAGTTTATTAAGCTCCTCCCAGGACAGGAAAGGCTTAGTCCGCTTCACCATATTCATGAACTCAAACCTGAAATTCGTGCCATTGCCTGCGCCGCTGAATATCTTGTCTTTGTCGATCTTCACTGTGCCGTTATATCCATCAAGAATAAGCAACAGAAGGTCGTAGCTCAGTATCATCGGTATCAGCTTTGAAAATCCCAGTGTTCCTTGTTTTATAAGTCCAAGCTTTTCATATATTACATCTGAAGCAGACAGATCGAAATCAGACGTGATAACAAACGGCACTGCGCTGTATTTATCGTCTATGCTGTTCTGATTGAGCCTTATCGTATATAACGCAGTAATACTGCCGTCATGACGGTACAGCGGCTTTACCCAGACGTCTCTGGTGCCGCGCCTTTGCCATTCCGACCTGACAAATCCCAGATTCCCGACGCGCTCAGCGATGTCCTTCTCGTCCACCTCGAACATTGACAGCGCATATGACGTATTTGAAAACACATTCTCCGAAATAAGCCTTGAGATCTTTAAGGAAAGATCATGCCACTTTACTGCCTCCCAGACACTTCCTGTGCCGTCCAGCAGCTCTATACGCTGAATATATTGTCTGTTCATCAGCAGCGGTTTGTCGTTCTGGACCATTATCTTTATTTTGAGGAAACACAAAACATCATTTTTGACCTCTTCGAACGTCGTATCTATACCGTTGAGCTGAAGATAATCCGTGAGTTTTTTAATAAAATCGTCTATTAGAGCATTTACCGACCTGCCATGGATCAGTATGTCATCAATTATCGTGATGTCGGGGATCTTGTTGAACAGGATATAATCCATCGCAATATCCGGAATTTTTGCAATCAAAGTATTATCGGAATAAAAGAGCGAACTGAACTCAGTGTTGTCATCAGGGTGTGTTTTCTTCCTGCACCAGTGGTATATGTTGAGGAGATTAAAGCATTTTCTTGTCAGGACAACGCGGTACTGGGCTCTGGACTGTACAATGGAGTCGTAGAATCTGCCGACCATTTTGTAATATTCTTCTCCAAGAACTGACCTTGAGTATAATTCAAGATCACTGATCTGTTTTGATGAGAGCTTATAATTCTCGATTTGCATCAATATACTCCCTTACACTTACTACTAAAGAGATGCGTTTTTCCTATATCAATATGGCTAACATATCATGTTATTAACCTCTGGCCTCAAAATCTTTACATTTTGTCTTTCGTGGCTTAAAACGCACTGAATAATACATTTTTGCATTGCGTTTAACTTTATAGCTAGAACCATGACATGTCTGTATAGAACCACACGAGGTTTCTTTACATTTATAATGCTTACACCTCAAACATGCAAACTCCTTCTCTGCTTTTTTCTTCTGTGCAACAAGCTCTGCCTGAAACTCACGTTCTAACATAGCTTTTGTCCACTCTGGGAGCTCTAATAGTTGCCATATTGGATATCCATCTAACACTTGTGTCAAAAACACCTCATACATTTCTTCTTTTGTGTTTGCCTCAAAATAATCGGATATCCCTCTAGTGCTATCAAGGTAATCTGCTAAAGCTTTCTCATTGACATCAATATTGCAGCCAATCTCTTGCTCTGCAAATACCTTGAGAATATCCTGAATAGCATTAGAAAGCATAATTGTTCTTGCTGTGTCAGTCATTAGTTACCTCATTTTTTTTTTTTTAGTTTCAATTCTGGAAATACTTCATCAAAGGTTGGTTCTATTCTTTTTATGCTTCCGTCTGCATCTTTGTAGTAAAGGCCACCTTCTTCACCTGGTTTTGTTCTGCGACAATCAATCCCCACAAACTTTAGAGATTCCATAATCAGATTAATAGATTCCTCTGAACCTGGTTCAAATTTTCTTTTCATTTGTTCCTCCAGTTTAGTTAATCATGTATTGTTGTAATAGAAAAGCTATTCATATGTATAGGTAAAACGAATACTAATTTATAATATAAAAGAGGAGACTACTAAAGTCTCCTCTTGTTATCTTAATTGAAGAAATTGGTGGTTTTGCCTTCTGCTAAATGATGCTGCATCTTCTTACAATTCTTAAACATGTCACGGTGTGCAACTACTGAATCTGGAACAATTATAGTCTGGTCAAGCGCCTCGCAGTCCCAGAACATACATGTACAATCGACCGCCGAACTAGGTATCACTGTAGGCTGATTATAAGATTCACAGAACATGAACATGCCATGACAGTCAACTACTAAAGGAGGTATGATCGTTGGCTGATCATATGATGTACAGCCAGCGAACATACGTGCACAGTCAGTCACAGAATCAGGGATTATAGTAGGCTGGTTATATGCTACGCAATCATTGAACATACCTCGGCAACTTGTAACCGAATTGGGAATTACAGTAGCCTGATTATATGAATCACAACCACTAAACATTTCATCACAGCATATTACTGAATCAGCGATAACAACTGGATAATTAAAGTCAATCGAACTGATAAGATGCTCCCTTAAGAAGTCATGCACCCCTGTGCATGAGTAGACTGTTAAGATTTTCTTGTTGTAATCCCAAGAATATGTAGATTTCATACGATAGTACCTCCTAAATCAGCACATAGCACAAACGTCCTCTATAGCGCGAATAACCTGAGAGCGAACACCGATTCTAAAATATCTGGTCAATCGATGTATGAAATTGTTGCGATCATCTGAACTAGGGATCAGTAGCTGATTGTCTTTGATAGGAATGGAAAAATTGTTCTGCTTGATAAATTTAAGTATCATATTTTCTATTACAACGCTACTATCAAATATGTAACTCATTTGCAACCTCCCGATGTTTCTTTATTTTGCAGTAGGCAGTCTGTAAGTGTAACCACTGCTAGAGAGGAAAGTCTGAAGTCCCTTATGTTTGTACTCACCCGCTCTTGTGATTGTACCTCTTTGATAAAGCATATCTATAATGGCAACAGCAGGCATGGCAAGAAAACATGCTATACCAAAACTTCCCATAGTAATAACAAATGGGTTTGTTATTGCAAGATTATACATACCTGCTGTCAAAGGTACTCCAAATGCAAAGGAAAAGAATAATGCAAAAGCTATTTCAAATAGAATTCGTGCATTAGCATGTATCCATCTGAAGAAACCAGGCAGTACAGTCTTAATGTCTATTAAGACACCTTCTATCTGCTGCCCATACGCTCTGAGCTCAGCGCGGTATGCGAGCGGGCAATAAATATCATAATCTCTCACTAGCTTATTTGACACTGTAGAGCCGAAGTTCTTACAAGCAAACAGGAACAAAGGATGTACGTCAATACTTTTGGTTCTACTAAGGAGATTATAAAGATCAGAAAAGAATCTGACACAAATTTCCTGCATAAACCCGTATTCGCAGTACTCCTCACAGCTAAAGAACCCACCATAGCACTGCTCTGTCTTATTCAACAAGACGTCCTCAATCTCTAAGTAATCCCCTGCCTTTATATCTGCTAAGAATCGACATAGCGTCTCGTAAAAAGGCATAGACTTATCAGAACCCCAGCCGTTAACAAGGAAATCACAAAATGACTCGACAGTAGCTGAGTCACTCTCAATGCAGACGAACATATCTCTGAGACTATTCAGTAGCTTGCTGTATCTGAAATTCTTCAATTCTGCTAAAGGGTTATCTCTGCGGCCATAAACAATCTCATCGTTGATAATCGTAATATTTGCCACATCAATCGGTTCCTTGCTGAAGAAGAACTTGATCTCACAGTGCGCACTGTGAGAGTCTACGTCCGAACGCATTGCTTCATACATGAATTTAGTAATTTCAGCTCTATCAGAGCAGAAAGACGTCTTCTCCTGCAGAATACTATTAGGATATACCTCATCACAAATATGCACTGGTGTGAACTCGAATCCTTTAAATGGTTTTGTTAAACATACTGACATGAATGTTACCTCCTACAGCTTTTTCTTACTGTATAATAATAATGCAGCGCACATTACATATTACTGGTAATTTCAAATCTGCCAAGTTCCTCACTAACGGAAATAGAGAGATGCTAAAATAGCATCTCTCTATTGTTATTCTGCTAAACTTATGAAAAGAAACTTGTCTGTGAATAGATGCTATGATAAGCTGACATTAATATTCGCTCAAACCTTGCTCTTAACATAACTTTATAGAAATCCTTTCTTATATCGCTTAAAGGTTCTGAATCAATCACATTATTTATCGTAGTGAGATCAATTCTAGGGTATATTCTCTGCAATGCTGCAGTGCAATCAGGATTAACCAGAGACTGTATATAGTCTTTATAATTTGCCTTTTGGTTATTTTTTAAAAGCAATGCAGCTGTAGGAAACTTATCCGCTCGCATTATAATCTCATTTTCATCTGCTAAAATACCTGAGATTGCTTCATCTGCAATTTGTGGATACAAACATGAGCCACAATCATAAATTGGTGAAGATACTAATGATGTTCTACCTGCTATTGAAAAATATCCCCAGTTATCTGCATGTCTATCAAAGTTGCCTAACAATGCATCAAGAATAAACAAATCCCAATATTCCTGTAGTGCTGCTGCACCTGCTTCTCTTGAGAAATACGATGATGGCTGCTCAAGAACAGAATATATTTCGGCAATCTTAGGAATCTTGCCCAGTTTTTCTGGCAACAAAGAATTTGCAATTGTCTTGAATGACAGCAATGTTGCACCCAGAGGTACAAAATTTTCACAGGCAACAACTGGCTTTTATTATTGTTCACAATAATAAAGCCAAACAGTACATTTTGCACAGAAAATCCCAGTGCCTTGAGGATATCACAACGAACCTTTTCTGAATATACACTATTAGAATATGAACTATTCCACTGGTTACGTTTGACTTCATCTATTCTGTCAGGCATTTTCAGCATATATCGCTTATCCTTATAGAATATACCACGCTTTTGGTCTGAACCACCATATTGTGCCGAAGTGTCTATCTGACAATTTGTAAAGTCAATGATTGTAGTGTCTACCATAATAGTAATGCAGCACCTCCTCACCGTCTTCTTCAGAGAATCCTCCTGGGACATCCTGATACTGATGTACAGTTGTACGAAACTCTTCGAGATAGCAATCCAAAAGCGAATCGTGAGTCTTTTCTGCTTGCTCAATTGCATCAATGGCTGCGTTAACCTCATCAGGTATATGAAAGGGAAATATTTTTCTGTTGAACATGCGTATCCCTCCTATCTTAATAAGTATAACATAAAGGTAAAACAATGTCAAGACAAATTGCTTATCTAGATCTTTGTTACTGTCCTGTAAGCTCTTTTGACAACTGTTGTAGCAAACAGTATCCCCTGTGTACATTTTCTTTCTCATGAAATGCTTTTTCAAATCTCTGTACGTCCGAAAAGCGACAGCTTATCATACCTTGAACATAAATATGCAGAACATTGCCATCATAATCTGCACTGTTCTTTATATGATTGTAAGGTGCGTGAATTTTCAAAGATGGCGCTATTTTATGATAAGCTGAAAGGAATTGATCATAAGTTTCATATGGTACACGAAAAAGGTAATAGTTACGTTCTCTCCAGTCCATTTTTTAACTCCTGCTAAAGAGTGGAGTAACTTCAGAATCTACCAATGGTCTCCATCCCTCTGAATACCCTGTTTCTTCACAGTTAACAGCTATCTGTCTAGATGATGGGAAAGTACGAGGAATTGAGATATTATTGTTCATATAATCAGTATGAACAAGTTTTTCTGCCTCCTCTGGTGAATTTGCATTCACTTCAAATGTCTTACTAAAGAATTCTTCAATTGTTACCTGATACTTCATATGTATCCCTCCATATATCAATTATACTTATTCAGTGACTCATCCGTATCCCAATACTTCTCTTTCTCACTCAGCAGATATTCTATATCATCTCTGCTAAAGAGCCTGAAATGGTTTAAATCCGTACCTACATTCAGACCATAATTTCTGTACAATCCACCTGCGCGATGCGTATGTCCAAACAAATTTACATGGTCTTCTTTACAGTCTACTGGGTGGTGTACCAAGTATACTCTTTTAGCTTTCCTGCCTATCCTTAAACCTTCAGCTTCTGTTAAAGCTAATTCCTTATGCACTGACTCAAATCCTAGCCTCATGCAATATTCTTTGAATCTTTCAAAATCGTCTTTGAACTCATTTACTAATAATCTTCGTTCATTATTTCCTATTATTAAAACTATTCGTGCTTTAACCTCCTTTACTATCTGTAAACCGCTCTTCCAGTCTTTTTCCGCATAGTTGTAATTACAAAAATCACCCAAATGATAAATTATATCCTTTTCTCCAGCCTGCATATTCCATATTGCTACCTGATTATGCATGTACTCCACAGGGTTTGCAAAGGGTCTTATCTCTCTTTTCAAAATAGAATATGCATCCGTACCAAAGTGTGTATCACTTGTAAAATAAATCACTATGTATCTCTCCTCTACTAGATTATTGACCGATAGTCATTGTCATCTGGGTGCTCAATAGAGCGAATATGACTTTGAAGCTGCTTAGCTAATGTCTTAAGCATTGGCAAATCCGCTTCTGTGCTATGAGCTAGAACCCTATTATAAATATCATTAGGCGATAGCTCGATATCCACTGAAATTTCAGATTTTACAATGATTTTAGTGCCCTGCTGATTAACGACCATAGTTGCCTCCTACTAAACGGAAATAGGGACACCAATTACTTGGTGTCCCTAGATGGTGTCCATGAAGGGATTTGAACCCTCGACACCCGGATTAAAAGTCCGGTGCTCTACCGACTGAGCTACATGAACATATTTGGCGCGGAGAGTGGGATTTGAACCCACGCACGAGAGTTACTCGTCTGGCGGTTTTCAAGATCGCTCCCTTGAGCCGCTTGGGTATCTCCGCAAAATAAATCTGACTTTTAACCTCCCATGCCACTATTTCATTTTTCTTATCTTCATTTGCTTCCTTTCAATCTCAAATATTCTTTCGTATGACATACTGCACAAAATAAATTTGCAAGCATAAAGATAAAATTTAGGATACCCTCTGAAGGAGCATTTTTAATTAAACAAATAATTAAAGCAACTAAGCAAGAAAGCATTGCTAAAGAATTAAAAATAATCCAAAACAACTCCTTGTTTTTTTTTTTTCGCTCTTATTGTCCATATGTATTACCTCCTGGTTTACTGTCTACCTTTATATCCATTCCTGTTAAAGATTGAACTAGTTTATGAAAAGAAACCTATCCGTGAGTATTTTCTTAGCATAGTCTCTTAACCGTATGGAATAAATTTGCTGCAAGATTGCAGTTCAATCTTCTCAGAATGAACGATGCTTAGGCGTTCGTAATGCCATAGTGTCTTCGATGAGCTTAACGATGTCGCCAACGGTCTTGATGTTTTTGACCTGATCCTCAGGAATCTCAATGTCGAACTCGTCCTCAAGAGCCATTATCAGATCAACTGCATCCAGGGAGTCAACACCCAGATCATCCTGAATGTTAGAAGCCTCAGTGATGTCGTCAGCCTCAACTCCGAGCAGCTCGGAGATAAGATCCTTAACAGCGTCAAATACCATTGTATAAACCCTCCATTTAATTCTAAATTACACAACAGAATCATACAACACAAATAGTACCCTCTCTAGGGTGTTATGACTAGCTCTAAGTCAAGGTAGTCATTCGTGTAGAGGGTGCACTTGACAGGTACGCTGTCACCAGCATCAAACTGGCTTGTATTGCTAACAACTACGCTCGGAAGTGTGTAAGTAGTACCCTCATATTCTACAATATAGGTGGCGAATGTCTCACCTTGACTAGGTGCATAATAGTCTATGTTCTGAATAGTAGCTTCTGCCTGCCAAACCTCTTTTGTTAAGAGGTCAGGTAATGCCTTGGCTATAAGACATATTGTACAGACAGCTACAAGGAAACCTAGCAGAAAGCCTGATGTACCTAAGCCAGTATAACGCATCTCTTGCTGGTTATCATGTTTATCTATCCTGTTCATGAGTACCCTCTTTCTTAAAGCCTATCTTGATATATAACTCAGCTAAGGTGATGTTGCTGGATTATGTTTAGCAACAGGCTTACCTTCCTGCATACGTTTGTTAAATGTTCTTTTAATATTATATTGACATTTAATGCTCTGTCTGTAAAAATGTTTTAATTATTCTCAGCTGCAATATCAACTGCTAAAGTAGCTTGTTGCACCCTGTTTACTTCTTTGTTCTGGCGTTGACAAAGTAGCTAAATCTCTTCGCAGAGCTTCCTCCACTACAAGTGCATCGTATGCACCATGTGGAAATGTCTTCTTGAACCACTCTTTGTAATCAGATATGCCAGCTCTTTCTGCCATAGAGTTTGTCTTGTAATCTCTGCAGAAGTCGTCAACCTTGTATAAGAATTTAGTAATGTCGTCAGATGGGTAGATAGGCTGTCCATCTGCACTAACGAAACTCTTAAGCATCTCTGACTCAGGCATATGTATCTCTGTAAAGTCAGCATTAAGTAGCTTATCGCAGAAAGCAAATGGCTGATACTGACTTGCAGTTATAGGTAGGAGAGGCTTCTCAGAAAGCGACTTGCAACCACGGAACATTAGGTCGACATCTGTGCATGTCTTAGGAACATCAATGTTCTGGTTGAACTCCAAACACTCATAAAACATCATCAAACAGTTCTTCACAAGAGGACCAAATGTGATAGTTGAATTGAAGTGCAGGCAGAATCCAAACATGTTTGTGCAGTCCTTAGCAGAGAATGGGATTTCTACCGGCTGGTTAAAGGCTGATAAATTCTTGAACATTCCTGTGCAGTCTACAACCCCCTCGGCTATGATTACTTTCTTGTTGAAGTCTGTGTAGGCGATGTTGAACATCTGACAGAAATCATGCACGCCGCGATTGCTGTATACAGTAACAGTGTCTGTATCATAGTCATAGTCGAAGGTTTTAGTAGGCTTGATTGCCTTACCAGTTTCAGACATGAATGGGCACATGTCAAAGCAGTCATAGCTGTCGAATATTGTACCAGGCACGTTTATATCCTTAGACAGGCTAGAGCACCTAGCGAACATATGGCTAGCCTTACGCACATTCTCACCGACATGAACTTCCTGATTGAACCTGTATGCACAACAGAACATGCCACGTGCATCAACGAGTGTTGATGGCAACTCTATAGGCTGGTTGAACGACCTACATGCATAAAACATGTAGGATGCCTCTTCAAGTCCCTCGTGCAGAGTGACAGGACTGTTCAACGCATAGCAGCTGTCAAACATATTGTTGGCTGTAGTTACGGTAGCCGGAACGTCTATAGGCTGGTTAAAGCTCCAGCAGTCTTTTAACAATCCAGAGAAGTCAAAGAAGTCACTTCCTATGACAACTCTTTCATTAAATTCTTCTAAGGCTACGTTATTATCCTTGCAGTATGACTTTACACCAAGATGGTTGTAAACTGTAAGTACTTTATTCACGGCATCATAACTGTAAGAATTGCTGCCTGCAGGTGCTTCATTGATACCATGCTCAAGTGCGGCTATGATGTCATGGTCGCATATAGCACCGTTAGGGAACACACGGTTGAACCAATCCTCGTAGTCTGCATGACCTTTCTCAAGGGCAAGCATGATAAACTGCGGTGTGTGCAAGAATTCCTGTAATGTAATCATCGTGTATCCTCCTTATAATACTTCTTGTTAATCAGCTTTTAAGAATAGAGGTAGAACACAGCGAGTTAAACTCATGCTGTATAAATACCGCGCAAGAATGACTTATAGATGTTTTGTGAGTTAGATATTAGTTTAGGAAAAGAAATCTGTCTCTGTGCCCCTGAGTTTGCGCTCAAATTCTTCAGCCTTTTGAAAGACATCGTCGAATGCACTAATGTTACCACTAGCATCACAGACGATATCATTTTCAGTATTCCTGAAACTGCGCCAAGTTTTATTTTCTCCTAGCTGTGTGAAGCTGTTTACAATAAACAGTAAAGGCATGGAGTAGTTACTGAAATGACTAGGAACAGTATCCCAGAGATCAATCTTGGCGTTAGGGTCACACGCGTAGGTATGTGTGTCAGAGATGTCCGCACTAATTGTAGACTCTATTCTTGACACCCCTTCCTTAACCAAGGAAGATAGATTGATAGCTGTATATAACGATAGCAAATGAATGCACCTCCAGTTATAATTTGGTGATCCGTGGGGGATTCGAACCCATGATTCCGCCGTGAAAGGGCGGCGTCTTAACCATTTGACTAACGGACCATAACCCACTGCTAAAGGATAGTTCAGCAGTGGCAGTGATTGACCATGAACACTCTGGTATTGAGTATACAAATACTGCTATCCACACATTTGTATCACAATACCTGAGCGAGACCTGAGGATTTTTAGTCTTGATAAAGCCCTTGCGATTTGAGCGTACTCACTGTAGGCATAAGCTTGCAAGGACACTTGGCTCCCACAGCAGGACTTGAACCTGCGACAAATCGGTTAACAGCCGAGTGCTCTACCAACTGAGCTATGCGGGAATAGAAACCAATAAAACGAAATAGCGAAGACTAAATCAATAAATACAATATTATAGAGAAGGAAGTCTTTGTGCTAAGTGTTTTATCAGTTTTACTATGCTATTGCGAAGACTAAATAATTATGTACAAATTGTTATAAAGGAAGTCTTTTTGCAATGGCTATATATGATCTTTGCGGAAACTAAATTCAATCCAAATTAGAAAAAGGAAGTTTCTTTGCAAAGTATCTTATCTGTTGAAGCAGTATTTGCAGCTGCTAAAGGAAGTGAATCCAGCTTGCCGTCAACAACATCAAACAGTGTGGATGCCGTAAGATTACTCAGGCGTAGATCTACATACTCACCTTCAACAGGTATCTGATGTACAACTGTACCACCTGCTAAAGCGATAGCATCTTCAATAGTAAAGATACTTTCATATCTTGCTACAAATGCCTGAAGTGCCTGGGTCATCAGTTCACGATCAGGTATTCTTCTGTGCCCACCTATACTGCCTCCACAGATTGTGAATGCATCGTTAAAGTAATACCCTATTGTGTTGTCCAAGCCATTCATGCGCAACTTAATTGCAGGTGCAATAGCATTTGCTGGGTTCACAACTGCAGACACAAGCTCCTTCACATCCGAAGTGAAATTACACTCGCTAGTGATATCCTTTGTGAACAGAATCTCATAAGGTATATCACCATAACCAGTGTAATCATTAACTGACAGCACGTAAGGAACATCAGAGCCAACATTTCTAGAGATTCTGACTGACTCAACTGCACCATAAGGCTTGGGGGCATCTGTCATATCTCCAGAGAACAGAATACTATTATCTGATGTTCTGTAGTTAGAATTCCAGCCAATAGATTTTATTGCAGACTCCAGATGAAAATCAAGATCGACTCTCTCGAATTCTGACCTGTTAAACCAGTGACCTGAAATGCAGAGAGCCTTTGCATCCTTTGGTAGAAGGATTCTTGAACCATACGGAAGCGTGTTGAGCATCTGCTTCTCACTAACCGGTGCAGCATACACAATGCCCTCAGGGATATAAAACACAGTTCTGCTAAAGGTGCTATTGATAAGCTCCTTAAGTCTATTCAGACATACCTCGTGAAGCCACGTAACATTCTTTTGATAACCTGGTGCAGGTGTACTGTCTGATTGTGCCTTTACAAACACCTTACCGTTTCGGATATTATACACATGAGCCTGAAGAGATATCTCCTGTCTAGCAAAATTAATCAGCTTTATCAGTTCCCTACGATCTGCCTTAGAAATAACTTCTACGGCATCAGACTTTCTATTCTGTACAAGAAGATTCATAAGATTTGAAACTGTGAAACCTGATACTGGCTGATGATTCCTAACTGCTAAACGTCTGATCTTGTTTATAACAGATGCTAGCTGCTCGTTAGCCTTAAAGGCAAGAAACAGCGGCTTAAATCTGTAAAACGACCTAGAAAGACTTGTAATGTCTGCAGACTCAAACATCTTCACTGCTAAAGGAGTGCGTGCAAACAGCTTAAGCACTCCAATTGTTTCATCATCCTTAACCAGAGTTGTTGTAGTGCCATTGGTTGCTTTGAAAACGGCAAACCGCAGGAAATCCTGAGCCTCTGTCGGCACTAAATTGTAAAGATCGCAATACATGATCTTTATTTCAAACGACTTAACATCATCTACCTTAATACCCGCTGCTAAAGGGAGCAGAGCCTTAACACACTCAACAGCATCTCTATGTGGCGCTTTTGTATTCTTGAGATAGTCTATTAACTTCTCCTGAAGTTCCTCAACAGACAGCACATGTACAACGGTAAATGCTTCAATAGCAGGCTTTTCGTCGAGATTGGTTAGAATCTTCTCCACAGGAACATAGTTTAAAGACCTGAGTCCCCTACTCTCCAAGCCATATGTGCTAAAGTAATTCAGCAGTTGCTCAGAAATAAGCTGCTCGATACTGCAAGTAGCCACTTTATCCCAACTCTTGTGAAAAGACTGTGCCCAATTCACAGGCTTTAGCCCCAGAGTGTCCTTGACAAAGCTAGCTGCTTCTGTACCAAGATCTGCTAAAGTGCCATGCTGAGTTACAAGAATAACTCCGCAGTTGAGCATATCCTTGTAGTTAACTGATGCTGAGTGTGATGTGTCAACTACTGCATGGAATAGCTTAATAGCAGCTCTCTGCTGTTCCTCTGTAAGTATCTTGAGTATTTTCATAAACGTATCTCCTCTCTGGCTGTGCTAATTGAATAGCGGCTTCTGTAGGAACGACTTTTAATTGGTAAGGGAGACACTGGGTTTGCACCAGCTATCTCCCGTTTTAAGTCTGAAGGAATAGCATTGCAGCTATTCGAGAATGATCTTCCTGCAAATGCGCATTCACAGGTCGAAGTAACAGCTGCTAAACCACTCGTTCAACAACTCATTCTTTTTCATCTGCTAAACACTCTTATAATTGAGCTGAGTTTCCGGACCTCCAGTCTAACAGATGCCTTATAGCTTGGATTCTTCAGACTGCTTCTTTATCTTCTCCTTATCTGAGGATTGTCCGGTACAGGAAGCTTACTGTACAGGAGTCAGCTCAACTTGCTGACATTGGTTGCGGAGGTGGGAATCGAACCCACGTACTCTAGCTTATGAGGCTAGTGAGATACCGCTTCTCTACCCCGCCATATAAATGGAGCTCTCATTCTGCTAAATGGAAGCTCTGAGTTTAATATCTTAATAATTTACTTTCCTAGTAGTCGTGTATAATATATCGCACGCTCCATAAGTAACCTATCTAATTCATCCCAAGTTTGTGGTCCAGTAGCTTGACGAATCCAAAATGGATCTTGAATAGAAGCTCCATGGTAGAACAGTATAAGCTTAGACATATCATAATACTCTATGCCTATACGTGTACTTGGTGTGGTTCGGTCATAAAAGAAAATTACAAGGTTATGCTGATACATATCAAACGTATCTGGATTACATCCATGTGGAAATAACTTACCGTCTTTACACAACCTGCTAAACGATTAGCTGGATTGTCCCAAATATTCATAGCCGGATTGTTTCCATTTAAACCTCCATAATCATCTAAAGTTAAAATTGTACAACATTACGCCACTAAGAACTCTGCTATAGGCGTCCTCCCACGTGCTAGCGTTAAAACCTCTCAAAGGAGCGGTCACAATACTCTGACTATCACTGACATCGTTAACTCTAAAGCCATATGTTATCAAACTAGGCTCAAAAGTTACAAAACAAGTAATCCTTTTGCCTCCCTGACTAGGAATATGCAAACTAAGTTCCAGTTTCTCCTCTGACTTAAAAGATAATACCCTCCTGGAGCCAGGGAACTTTGTATATAACCCGTTTATCATGACAACTGCACAAGATAAGTTATCTGAAGCGCATATTCCGTAATTCATAGACGGATTAAACATATAATGAACCGGGTCTTTTGTCCCCTCTACAAACCAATTGCTAAATAAGCGTAAATTTGGTATCACTACAGCCTGCTTGTTTACTGTACTAAACATAGAAATACCCCCAGAGTGAGTAAGAAATAAATCAATAAACTAAAGAGCAATTACTCAACTAGCACTGACAAAAGCTCATCTTGTCCATTCAGCTAAGTAATCGCTCTTTCATCTAAATGTGAAATCCACGAAATCACAGTATGCGAACGTACCTATCGCATTCTTTTCAGTGTTTAAGGTTAAATAGGTAGCGTATCACACTCGGATACCCGCTCTATAGGAATGAAGCCCGTTATATTACCCCGATATTCAATCACATGAAAAGAATTACAGTATCTACACTTCATAGCACTATAAAACATGGAATAACTTTTACTCATCTTAAATAGCACTCTCACAACTACAGGAATACAATAATCATGCTTATGCTTAGGAGTGGCTCTATCTACCCAACGACCGTTCCTCATCTTAGTGTCAAACACCGTATAGGTCGAAATAAAGGGACATGCCTACAGTACCCAGAGCGAGGAGCGGGAAAGTTGCAATATAAACACCTGTAACCACACATATCAACCCTGCAAGTAAGCACATAGCACCCGCTATGCCACATACGTTGCGTAAACCCGAAAAAGGAGCCTTCATATAACGTCACAACCTTTCATCTAAACATTGGCGGACAGAGTGGGATTCGAACTCACGGAGCATTTCTGCTCGGCTGCTTAGTAGGCAGCTACTTTTAACCGCTCAGTCACCTGTCCATATGGAGCTGATAGATGGAATCGAACCATCAACCTACTGATTACAAATCAGTTGCTCTACCAATTGAGCTATACCAGCATGGTGACACCATAGTTATCATGGTGTCATAATTTCTTAATCATCAGGATCATCAGGATAATCAGCTCTAAGCTGACAGTCTTTGCATTCTGGTCTATTCTGCCCGATGCAAAGCGGATATGGATTATTTGCTTCAGGTGTGAAGCAGTCCTTAGTATTTATCATATTTTCTCACTCCTCATACTTCTAATGGATTCAACAAGTATTGCTTCTCATTTTAATTCATACCATTCATCGCTAGTAAGAGAACGACTAAAGCATCAAGGTTCTAAAGCTGTCAATTTCAGAAAATGTTTACGAACCTCCTCAACTTGGTCATAGTCAAAATATTCTTCTTCGGGAAAATATTTTACTTCTGAAAGACGGAGAAGACCGGTCTCTCTTCGCACCTCATGACTAGACAATGCCAGCTCACCCTTGATGACCTCAATATGTGCTGCCTTGCGCACTATAGATCCTTCACATCTAAGTTCATGATAAACTTCATGAGCTAAAGCTACACAATTTTTAGGGGTTACTTCTGTCTCACAAGTGTTACGAGGGATATATATCTTCCATTCAGGATGACATCCAATAAGTAATAGATGATCTAGTAGCTCATCATTGGCGCGTTCTACTTCGCTGAGAATCTTCTCACTAAATTCTGAGTCATATTCCAGATTTTCCTCTCTGTATCGTAACTTAAGATAATTTGTAAACTGGGATATAATTTTATTTATCAAGGTCACTAACTCATCTAAGGATGCCTGATGATAAAACTCGTCAGGTACAGTAATAATATTTTTGCGTTCAAAAATAATCATAGTATAGTCCCTTCTAAATAGAGTGTGGTTGGAACGCTGGGATTTGAACCCAGGAAATAAGGGAGTCAAAGTCCCTTGCCTTACCGCTTGGCGACGTCCCAATAGTTGTGGTATTGGTATTTCCCAATAGCAATACCACGATTAGATCTTTTCAAAATCAAGGGAGGTATTGGAACAGACTGTACGAATCGAACGCACAACATCAATCAGCGATTATGTAACCCTTTGTCTGCATATCAGCTAGACACTAAAACAAAGATACGCGAGCATCATTACGTAGAATTCGCGGAAAATAAAACGAGTTTTATCATAAATTGCTCAACTATTGTGATTTTCATGGCTATATCATTTTATGATGAACGATAATTTAGTTGTTAATATCAATGTTTTTACTGCCACAGTGTCTAGCTTGGAACAAGTAGCGGGAATCGAACCCACATTCTCTGCTTGGGAAGCAGATGTACTAACTATTGTACGATACCTGCATTTATGGCTGAGCAAGCCCAGCCAAATGTAGTCATTATACTCCGCTCCGACTACTAGAGATTATTCTCAACCAACATTATGAATTACTTGAGCGTCCAGTAACCTCATGTTGGTATCAACGAATAACGGCCAGGGAATCTTCACTTTAACGTACCAATAATTAAAGTTACATAAACTAGTGTCTGCATTCTTGCATAGTATCTATTACCCTTGCTCTGGGGAACTACTATAACTACACTAGCTTCTCCTACCACTTCCACCATCATGGAATGCAATTTTGCGCAGACTACTTACCTCTCGGCTTCTTTGTACCCCTTACCTTTCGTCCCTGCACCGACTACTGACTTATTTTCATAAGTTGGTTATCTACAGTTCTTTAGCTGTCAATCAGACGGTTTGTATGCTTGCCGCCAAACATCAGGTGTGTTTCCACCTTTCCACATTGATGGTATGTTTATAGTTTATCCGATTACTTGTCGCATCTAACCAAGATAATATTCAAACTAGGCGTCAAGAGTTGAACTCCCGATACATAGCAAGGAATATAAGCGCCGAAACAGCACAGCTAAACGCAAAAGCCATAAATACGTGTACAAGCTCTGCTTTAACCCCGCTGGAGAAGCCAACTACAGTAGCCACTGCAAAAGCGATAGCAAACAGAATGCAAACTAAAGCACTATGAACATCCTCATTGCGGAGCTGTTTAACAACCTTAGCCATTCATAATACCCCCTTAGTTAAACTGGTCGGGATATCAGGGATTGCACCTGACAAGTTCTATGTAATACCCCGATATGAGGGAGTGGAATTACAGCCACTCGAGAGAAGTAGCTAAACTAACGTGCACATAGAAAGCTACGAACAGTCACTAGTCCCATTGCCTAATGCACTCACCCTTTTTCCTCTATACAGCACCACAATAACTGGCTGAGCTTACCGGTCGCTCTAGCTGCATAAAGCCCTTTTCTTGGATACCTCATAAGCGACCTTTTAACTTCGCCTGCCGTCTATAACGACAAGGCTTAATTGGCTCAGATGGTCAACTGAGCAAAATGGTCGGAATAACAAGACTCGAACTTGCGACCTCTTGAACCCAAATCAGACGCGCTACCAAACTGCGCTACATCCCGATAAGCGGGATACACCCGCTAGAGGGATAACACCCATGTTAGTCAGCTGACTGTTTAAGTATCTGGCTTGTAACCTTTACAACTGAGTAAGCCGTTGCCACAACTACCGCTAAAGCAATCGTGCCTACACCAGCAACCAATCCTGTTTTCTGCTTATTTGTCATATTTGAACACCTCCATTTTATATCTAGGCTATATGTGATATAATCGCCTCAATGTATCCTCGCTCCAATTGACCCTGAAGTCACCTAAATTCTCACTCCACTGTTTTGTCAGCAAGCGAACCTTCTTATTGGACTTTGTTTGCTCAATACAACGGTAGAATGGATCGTTTACGTACTTCTCGGGACTAGCCTTGAACTCCTTCTCGTTGCCTATACACAGCCAAACAAAGTTCTTGTCCTCGTCACGTCCCATATAGCAATAGGTTGACTGCCAAGGCGACTGCCCAGAAAAGTACAAACAACCAACAGTCAAGTCCCTTGCAGAAACGTAATCCGAACCAACTACGTCTGCACCAGTGAAAAAATTCGTCTTCTGTTCATTAAACATAAATACCTCCAAAGTAGGTGTATAGCAGTTATAGCCAAATGCACTAGCCTTCTCAAGGTTAGGAATATAGTCATCGACAAGTAGTACCTGAGATGGGTCTGGACTTAAGGCATCTAACACAATCTGCTTAGCATCCTGCGAGGAAGACGTAAGCAACTCAAAATCATCTGAGTAATGCTTTCGTATAAATGCCAGTTTAGCAGCTGCATTAAGGGAGCAATACATTCCGCTAAGACAGTAGAGCTTAACACCACTAACCTTTAGGTCATGTATAAACTTAACCAAATGAGTATTAACTATGCAGGGCATAACCGTTTCATAGAACTCATCTGGGTTCTCTAGAGCCTTTTGGTAAAAGGTTACACGGTCATTCTTCTCCATATCACCCCAGTTATTATGTATAGCCAAGGTATCATCGAAGTCGAAAAATGCAACTGAGATTGCATTGCCATTACTCAAAGTGTACATAATATCCTTCTTTCCACGAACCTTTACCTAAAGCCCTATTAAATGCAACTAAATGGTCGGAATGACAGGATTTGAACCTGCGACCCCTCGCTCCCAAAGCGAGTGCTCTACCGAACTGAGCCACATTCCGATATACTAGGTGTGGAGGTGCCGGTTGCTTTCTACATGTCGGGCAGTCGCTAAACGTGTAAACTCACGTACCCTTGACACAACCCTCTCGGACCATGATATGTTACCATATCACGCCACCTAGATATTTGTTAATATGAGCAGCCTAAGCTCATATTGTCACACTTACTTGGGCGGTGACTTTCCATACATAGTTGCAGCGGTTACTACAATACTATCTCTGGCTATCCCCATTATAACCACTAACCATAACGTGGCGGGAATTAGGCTAACCCATGGAGCAGGTAAAGAGAATCGAACTCTCATATCCAGCTTGGAGGGCTGGCGTTCTACCATTGAACTACACCTGCATCTTGACTGAAGCTTTAACCGAAAGTAAAAGCTTCAGTAAATGTAATTGTTAATCAGTCCTTAGAATAAAAATCACGCACCTGCATAAGTGCCTTACCCAGTAAGTTCTGCCCATGGATATTACGACACCTAGGACAGCCGCAGTTGCCCCAAATGTTGTCGTGCCAGCTTGTTGTATCCTCTACCAGTTCTTCATCACCAGTACTTAAGAGTATCTGGCGTAGCTCTGGATTACCAAACTTGCATATAAGAACACCAACCATAATTGTGTACTTATCTTCTTCCCAGTCATGGCGGAGCGGAACATGTCTTCCCTTACGCTTAGCCTCTGCTGGTGTTAAAGACGAGAACTCTGACTTTATAGAGTCATCTGCACACTTCTGTGCCTGGAAAGCTGCTTCTGCAGAGGTATAATGTACCCCTGAGAACTCTACATCAGTATTGTAGAAGTTGCTAAAGCAACCGTATCTGCCATACTTTGTGAATTTAATCATAATAAACCCCTTTCTAAGGATAGACATATTTTACAACATCAGGTACACTTATGTATAAACTCGTGACTATGGCGCTGAGACACAGCGCAATAATTGAGATTGCAAGATACCACTCAGCAAGCCTGTCTGATAAGCATTAAGGTATCAAACTGACAGGTTATCTCTAAAGCTAAGCTTAATGGTGCAGGATATGGGACTCGAACCCATACGATTACTCACTAGAACCTAAATCTAGCGCGTCTGCCAATTTCGCCAATCCTGCATACACCTCCTGCACTAATGCACAGGAGGTCAGATGTGTATAACCATACTTCTACACCTGCTAAAGTTTTCTCAGATGACAGCTACTCTCTAGTATATCCCAATTTGAAATTAGAGAATTACCCTGAACATTTGTAATAACAAATAACAGAACAAAAAGAATAACAAATAACATGCTACTCATGCTGCACATGATAAACAGTAGATATTCTTGCTTCTTTTGGTGAAAACAACTGCTATTTGATGGAAACTATCTTAAGATTCCTCTATATCGAAATCATACTCTACTGTATTGTTAACAGTATCAAGAGCAGTCTGAAGTTCTGCAAGCTCTTCCTGCGTATTCTGATAATCTGCAGCTGCATCATTCCTATCATAGTTAGTTATGACATAATCAATGATACTAGTGCGATAAACATCTTCTACACGCTCTCTAGGAAGACGTGACTGCATCTTTGAGAGCTTATTAGTCTTCTGTGTGAGCTGAGGAATTAGAACAAGAGCCTCATCTATGGTACAATGATGATCAGGAATCTCTGTAATAGTGTTAAACACATTTATGGAGTGCTTGAGCTTACGTATCTTCCTGTTAAGGGTGTCAATAGCAAGCTGCGTATGGTGATAATCGTATTCAGGACGAATCTCATCAACGTTTTCGCCAACTGCTGCCCGGAATACACAACTCTGCTGCTCAGTTCGAATAAGCAGACTAAGCTCTGCATTCATCTGCTTAAGCTTCTTATTTGCCTGTGCTGATGTCATTTTCATTCTACTAAATCTCCTTGCCATTCCTAAGTGTTATTGGTACAGACTTACAGAGAGTACCCTGCTTGCCTGCGTGATGAGCGGTCGGATAGTATCGTATACACCCCAGACCGCCCAAGTGAACTCCCGTACACCTGCGGCTCTGTGCCAGCCCAAGTCACTCGTAGGAGTAGTGGCTCATCTCGTATCACGGGCTATCCACTAATCCCATGAACGCAGCCTACGAAGATATTTTCAGCCTTCCCCACCATGTATCACAGCATCAGGTGAAAGCCAAGGCGTCAGCCGGTTAAGTAGACATGTCGGCGGTAGTTTTAGGCACATCTTCCCAAAGCCTTTGCAGTCTTGAACTGCTGGACTCGCCGTCTAGGTAGTACCCTAGGAAGCGAGATATGTAATCCTATTGACATAGGATCATAAATGGTATCACCGAGAGGAATCGAACCCCTGTAACGCACAGTATCCGACAATATCCATTGCCTAGCCGCCGGGTAAAGCCGAGATCAAAAGCCCTTAATTTGTCTAGGGTCTCAAGAGCTACCTGTATATATGCGATGTCAGCCACTGCATCACGGTGATATGTGTCACCTAGGTGTTCCCTAGGCTGGATTTCATGCACATCTGATCGGTAATGATGCTGTAAAAGCATACGTGTCATCAGATATTTTCTTGTCGATGCGAACACCTGCTCTGGGGTTTAACAGGTTGGGATGCGCTGTCATTTCATTGAAATGTTCATGCCACCAAGCCTCTGCTTCATCAGCAGAATTGAATTCAAGCGCGGCGTTGCTGTCACTGGTCCAGATATGCCTTCCAGAAGATGCATAACACAGGGTGAATGGAACTGTCTTCGATTCGTGATTGGACTTCCATTCAGCGCAAATTACATATGCCATTTTTACACCTCGTAGTATGTATTATGTTGTTGATTTGGTGCCGAAAGCGGGACTTGAACCCGCACACCATCGCTGGCAAAGGATTTTGAGTCCTCCACGTCTGCCATTCCGTCATTCCGGCAAGCATACAAGAGTCATAGTCGCTACCTATGAGAATAAGGGTGGGATTTGTACTGTAGTTACACTACCCACGAGCATTTTGTCTTTAAATATCTGTTGCTCAACAGTCATTTAATTGCCTTATTTTTTTCAAATAAAATATTTTTAAATAGTTTTCTTTTTGGTCACAGATTGCGGAGTTGAACCGTTCTTCCGCCTTCCCGGCAGCGTGCACCCGTTACACTAACTCTGCTAGCTATTGCCTCGCATTAAACTAATCTCGCGCAGATTAGATAATGCTTTTGCGCGTTGAGGCATATTTTACTTGGCTTTGCTCTCACTACTCTTGTAAGATCTCTAATTGCCAGCTGTGGGAGTTGCACCCACCAAGTCTCCTGCCGGCATATATGCACCCTGCTAAAGCTGCAGGGTGCTATGTAATTTAATAAGATTTTTATAATAGAAAATTACCACATTGGCTGCACCTCCGAAGAGCTTATTAGACTCTTACATATTTAGATTACATTTTGCCGCTATATCTTAAACATTGTTCAAGAGGCGGTTTTGTTGAACAATGCTAAACGCTAAATCACTGCATTGGAATCAA
>ERZ1106963.1693-NODE-1693-length-25313-cov-9.649774_pt1 | contig 25313 bp, 24 predicted proteins | sample MGYA00403681_ERZ1106963 | MGnify/ENA primary metagenome ERZ1106963 (study PRJEB35170, sample SAMEA104062407) | human gut metagenome | biome: human gut; feature: human-associated habitat; material: faeces | place: Denmark | collected 2012-05-03 ...
GGACAGCAAACGCTGTCCGCCCCCTTGCAAGATATGGTGTCAACTTGTGTCCCTATGAACATTACCCGAATGGTTACAGGGATTTTTTTGCCCTCATTTTTTAAAAAAACTTATTTTTACCCTTATTGGCTTCTTAGCCGGAAATACGGCAACAGGGCACTCCGTGCATGCGGCACGTTTCCGCTCCGCTTCTGTTCCTTATGGGCTGCCCTGCCGGATAAAATATGACGATGCCGAACATCGGCACCGTCCTGCTGTATCGTGTATTCAGTTCGCCTTTTTCAGCTTTGCAATATCCTCCGCCATTTGGCGGCACATGAGCTTGAGGAATTTCACCTCGTCCTCCAAATCGTCCATGCGGGAGCGCGGCACGAGCTTTTCCTGAATGTCCTTAATGCCATCCGCCAAAAGGCTGAACTTCGGCGTGACATCACTCTCAATAAGTACGGCCATGCTGCGGGTAATTCTTTCTTCCATCTCCTGCAAGTAAGCAATTTCCTTTTCATCAAGCATTTTTCTCTCCCTCTTTGCCTTGCATTATACGGTGCCGGTATTCGGTTGTCAAGGTGCGCTCTGCCGCCTGCCGGTATTCGAATTTTCTGCTTTCCCCATATTTTAATCAATAATCTTTCAAATCTTATGAATATTGGCTGTTGCATCTTCCGCTGCTTTGCCGTATACTCCTATATTATTTCATAGTAGGATGGGATGGAACCGTATGAAAACCTATTCATTTGCCTACGGCAGCGGCACGGTGGAGCTGCCGCTGGATGAGAAAAATGTGATCGGCGAGCTGCACGGCAACGCCGTCGCCCCGCTTGCCGATATCCGCGCGGCGCTGTGGGCCTCGCTCGACGCTCCGATCGACAGCGCGCCGCTGTGCGAGCGCGCCAGGGCGGGCGATACCGTCGCGCTGGTCGTGAGCGACATGACGCGCTTCTGGATGCGGCAGGACCTCGTGGTCCCGCATCTGGTGGATTACCTCACGGAGCGCTGCGGCGTGCGTGAGGAGGACATCACCATCGTCATTGCCAACGGCACGCACATCGGCGGCGACGAGCAGGAGCTGCGCACGCTCGTGACCGACGCGGTCTACGACCGCGTCAAGGTCAAGAACCACGACTGCGAAGCGAAAGACCTTGTCTATCTCGGCACCACGCCGCACGGCACGCCGGTCTCCATCGACCGCACGGCGGCCGAGGCCGACCTCGTGGTCTGTCTCGGCGCGGTGACGCATCATGTGATGGCGGGCTTCGGCGGCGGGCGCAAGAGCATCCTGCCGGGCATCAGCGGGCGCGAGACCATCTTCCACAACCATGCCTTCTCGCTCGACGCGGCGCAGCTGCGCTCCAACCCCGCCATCGGCAACGGCGTTCTGAAGGGCAACCCGCTGCACGAGGATATGTGCGAGGCGGCGGGGCTGGTGAAAAATCTCTTCATCGTCAACCTCGTGATGAACGCCCAGATGCAGCTTGCCGCCATTCTCTCCGGTCACTACCTCACCTCGTGGGAGGCGGCCTGCCGCATGGTGGACCGCATCTATCAGGTGGACGTGCCGGAAAAGGCGGACGTAATCGTTGCCAGCTGCGGCGGCTTCCCGAAGGACATCTCGCTCTACCAGGGCACCAAGACCATCGACAACATCGAATCCGGCCTCAAGCCGGGCGGCACGCTCATCCTCATCATCGAGGCGCGCGAGGGCGGCGGCCCCGCCGAATACTTCGACTGGGCGAAGGACCTCGTCGCCGGCACCATCGAGCGGCGGCTGCGCGAGCATTTCACCGTCGCAGGCTACATTTTCTTCCTCAACTGCGAGCAGGCGCAGCGCTACAACATCCTGCTCTATTCGAGCATTGCCCCGGAGGACGTTGCGCCCATGGGCATAAAGGCGTTTTCCGACGTCAACGCCCTGCTTGACGCCGCGCAGCTGGAGGGCAAGTCCATCTATGTCATTCCGAACGGCTCGACCGTCATTCCACACGTCAAGGAGGCCTCCAAGCATGAAGCGTAGCTACATCGCCAAGCGATTTCAGAGCAGCGGCGCCGGACTGTCGCTCGACACCGAGGCGCTTGCCAAATACAAGGACATCATCGACCTGAGCATCGGCGACACCGATTTCACCACCGACGAGAGCATCATCAATGCCGCCTTCCGCGACGCGAAGGCCGGTCACACGCACTACGGCGACCCCAAGGGCGACCCCGAGCTGATCGACGCGGTCTGCCGTGCGTGGGAGGAGGACTTCGGTCAGCGTCTCCCGCGCGACCATGTGCTCGTGAGCGCGTCGAGCTGCCTCGGCATGGCGCTCGTGATGCTCGCCATCCTCGACCCCGGCGACGAGGTCATCGTCTTCTCGCCCTACTTCCCCATGTACCGCGAGCAGATCGAGCTGGCAGGCGGCGTATGCGTGGACGTGCCGACCTACGCGAGCGAGGACTACGCCATCGACGAAGCGCGTCTGCGCGCCGCCATCACCCCGCGCACCAAGGCCATCGTTTTCAACAATCCCACGAACCCCACCGGCATGGGCTACGACGGGAAGACGCTCGAGCTGCTCGCCCGCGTCGCGCAGGAGCACGACCTGCTCATCGCCGCCGACGAGATCTATACCACCTATCTCTACGAGGGCGACTTCCGCCCCATCCGCACGCTGCCCGGCATGGCCGAGCGCACCATCACGCTCAACAGCTTTTCCAAGAATTTCCTGATGACCGGCTGGCGTGTGGGCGTGATCATCGCCGAGCCGGAGCTGCTGGCGGTGATGAACCGCATCAACGGCTCGCTTATCTACTCCGCGCCGTCCGTCTCGCAGCGCGCCGCTCTGCAGGCGCTCGCCATGCGAAAGGAGATCCGGGAGAAATACGTCACCGCCTACCGCGACCGCATCTTCTATTCCGCCGATCGCATCGAAAAGATCCCCTACCTGAGTCTGGTGCGGCCGAAGGGCACGTTCTACCTTTTCCCCGGCGTGGAGAAAACGGGACTGGATGAAAAAGCCTTCTGCAAGGTCCTGCTCGATCAGGCCCATGTTCTCGTCAGTCCCGGCACACCCTTCGGCGTGAGCGCCGCGGGCCACTTCCGCATCGCCTGCACCGTCGGCATCGACCAGCTCAAAACCGCGTTTGACCGCATGGAGAAGCTGTCGTTCTGACAGCTTCTCCGCCTTTTTGCATAAATTGCACAATAAATCTGGATAACTTTTCACTATCATCGGTTGAGACGGCTATTTACAAATCCGTTCCGTAGAGTATAATTATCCACATCAAATACGAAATCGCGCATACAAATGCACGGAACGGAGGAAAAGATGAAAAACTTTAACATGATGAAGAAGCTGCTGGCGCTGACGCTCGGCGCCGCGATGCTGCTGGCCGTGATGACCGGCTGCGGCAAGAAGGACACCGCGCAGGAGCCCGCTGACGATCAGCAGCAGCAACAGGAAGAGCAGCAGCCCGCCGAGCCCGCCACCCTGCTTGAGCAGATCAAGGCCAAGGGCAAGGTCGTCGTCGGCACCGAAGCCCAGTACGCTCCCTATGAGTTCAAGGATCTCGACGCCAACTTCGCCGGCTGCGATATGTGGCTGGCCCAGCAGATTGCCGACAGCCTCGGCGTTGAGCTGGAGGTCGTGGACATGGCCTTCGACGGCATCATCCCCGCCGTCCAGTCCGGTCAGGTGGACCTCGGCATCGCGGCCTTCACCAACACCCCCGAGCGTGCCGAGGAGATCGACTTCAGCGACCTGTATGAGACCAGCGCGCAGCTGCTGATCGTCAAGGCCGGCAACGCCGACACCTACTCCACCAAGGAATCCCTTGTCGGTCTGAAGGTCGGCGCACAGAAGGGCACCATCCAGTCCCAGCTGATCCAGTCCGCTCTGCCCGAGAGCGAGCTGTTCGAGCTTGAGAAGTACCCTGCCCTCGCCCTTGAGGTCCAGAACGGCAACATCGCGGGTCTGGTCGTCGATCAGGCAGTCGGCGAGGCGCTCGTCGCCTCCAGCAACGGCGCGCTTGAAGTCTCCAACTTCACTTTTACCGCCGAGGAAGCCTCCTTCGGTAAATCCGTCGTCATCGCCAAGGGCAACGAGGATCTGGTCGCGGTCGTGAACGAGGTCATCAACAAGGTCACTGCCGACGGCAGCTATCAGAAGGCCTACGACGAAGCCGTTGAGCTGGCTGCCAGCCTCGGCCTGTAAGCAGAGAAAAACATAAAAAGCAACCTACGGGCTTCGCCGTTTCGGCGGCGAAGCCCGCAGTGCTTTGAGGAGGAGTCCCCATGGAATTTATTGAGACGATCGGAAAGCTCGTCGTCCGCTATCACAGCTTTTTTGAGGAAGGCATTGTCAATACGCTCATCATCGCCGCATTCACCGTGTTTTTCGGCACGATCTTCGGCACGCTCATGTCCAGTATGCGCATGAGCAAAATTCTGCCGCTCAAGTGGCTGGCGGTCGCTTACATCGAGTTCATCCGCGGGACGCCCCTGATGGTGCAGCTCATGTTCATTTTCTACGGACTTCCCATGGTCGGCTTCACGCTGCCGGACATTTCGTGGATCCCGAACTTTTCGCGTTTTTCCGCAGGTATCATTGCCATGAGCATCAACAGCTGCGCCTACGTCGCCGAGATCATTCGTTCCGGCGTACAGGCCGTGGACGTCGGGCAGATGGAGGCCGCGCGCAGCGTCGGCTTCAGCCACGGTCAGGCTATGCGCCTCGTCGTGCTGCCGCAGGCGATCAAGAACATTCTCCCCGCGCTTGGCAACGAGTTCGTCACGGTCATCAAGGAGTCGTCCATCGTTTCGGTCATCGGTCTTGCCGACTTGATGTTCCGCACGAACGACGTCATCGCTCTGACCTACAAGAGCCTTGCGTGCCTTGCCATCGCGGCGCTGTGCTACTTTGCGATGACCTTCACCGGCGGCCGCCTCATCGATCTGGCAGAAAGGAAGATGAACCATGGCAAATGAGAAGATCCTTCAGGTCGTTGACCTGTGCAAGAGCTTCCATAAGCTCGACGTGCTCAAGCACATCAGCGTTGATTTTGAAAAGAACGAGGTCGTGTCCATCATCGGTCCCTCGGGCGGCGGCAAGAGCACCTTTCTGCGCTGCCTGAACCTGCTGGAGACGCCGACCTCGGGCCAGATCCTCTTCGACGGCGTGGACATCTGCGCCAAGGGACAGAGCAAGCACATCGACCAGCACCGTCAGAAGATGGGCATGGTGTTCCAGCAGTTCAACCTCTTCAACAACATGAACGTGATGCACAACCTGACCGCCGCGCCCACACGCATCAAGGGCATGGACAAGGAGCAGGCTGAGGCCAAGGCGCTCCAGCTGCTCGGCCGCGTGGGCCTTGCCGACCGCGCCGACGCCTATCCCAGCCAGCTCTCCGGCGGTCAGAAGCAGCGTATCGCCATCGTGCGCTCGCTGATGATGGACCCCGAGGTCATGCTCTTCGACGAGCCGACCAGCGCCCTCGACCCCGAGATGATCGGCGAGGTGCTCGACGTGATGAAGGACCTCGCCGAGAGCGGCATGACGATGATCGTCGTGACGCACGAGATGCGCTTCGCACGCGAGGTCAGCAGCCGCACCATCTTCCTCGACGGCGGTCACATCGAGGAGGATAAGCCCTCGCACGAGCTGTTTGCTCACCCCGAGAGCCCGCGCCTCGTGAGCTTCCTCGATAAGGTCCTCTGAGCCCAATACGGAAAACAGAGCCGCAGCCGCGGCTCTGTTTTTTTCATTTTTTACGCGATCTTGCCCTTGCTTTGCAAGCGGATGCGGTCGGCGATCATGGCGATGAACTCCGAATTGGTGGGCTTGCCCTTGGTGTTCGACACCGTGTAGCCGAAGTAGCGCTGGAGCGTTTCCAAATCGCCGCGGTCCCACGCAGTCTCGATGGCGTGGCGCACGGCGCGCTCCACGCGCGAGGGCGTGGTGTTGTAGCGGCGCGCGACCTCGGGGTAGAGCACCTTGGTCACGGCGTTGATGACGTCCATATCCTGCACGGCGAGGATGATCGCCTCGCGAACGTACTGATAACCCTTGATGTGCGCCGGCACGCCGACCTCGTGGATGATGGAGGTCACAAGGCGTTCCAGCGCGACGGGGCTTTCCTCCTCCGTCTCCCCGTTCCGGACGGCCTGACGCATCCGCTCGAGCAGCGAGCCGGCCTCGCAGGGCTTTGCCATGAAGTAGGCCGCGCCCTGCTCCATTGCCTGCATCACCATCTGCTCGCGGTAGAAGGCGGAAACCAGGATCGTCTTCGGCCGTGCCGGCAGCTTTGCCATCCGGTCGAGCAGCGCGAAGCCGTCCAGCTCCGGCAGGATCACGTCTGTAATTACAAGCTGCGGACGTTCCCGTTCGATCATCTTCCATGCCTCCGCGCCGTCCCCGGCGCTCCCCACCACGTCAAATTCACCCGTATTTTCTATCGTCTGCTGCAGCATCGTGCGGAAATTTTCGTTGGCATCCGCCAATACGACCTTGATCCTGTTCTCCATTTGCCTGTTCCTTTTCCTTCCTCCTCAATACTTTGGCTTCGACAACCGCATTCCGACGCGAATCGGATGTTTCGTTTTGCCTTGGCTATAAACTATCACATTTGGACAATGTTTTCAAGTAGATTTTTGTCGTTTAGCACAAATTTTATACGACATCGTTCGAGCTTTTTGGACTCTTAGCACAAACTTAACGGCAGGATAACATCTCCTGCCGTTAAGTCCTCCGTCAGGCGCTCGCCGCGCTTTGCGCCGTCATGCCGGAGGCGGAAAGCATATTTTCCGCGAAAATGCCATAACCTCTCTGCGGGTCGTCCAGCAGGACGTGCGTCACCGCGCCGACGAGCTTCCCATCCTGCACGATCGGGCTGCCGCTCATGCCCTGCACGATGCCGCCCGTGAGCGCGATGAGCGCCGGGTCGGTCACCCGCAGGAGCAGATTGCGCGTGGGTGCGGAGCCGCCGTAGAGCTTTTCGATCTCGATCTCATAGGCACACACCTCGTTGCCCCTGCAGTTTGCCAGAATGACCGCCTTGCCGGTGCGGACCTCCGTGCGCCGCGCGACGGGGATCGCCTCCCCGACGGCCTCCGGCCGGTTCTCCTCCGGCAAAACGCCGAATATGCCGCACTCCGTGTTCGCGTAAAGCAAGCCGAGGTCGCGCGTCAGATCAAAGTCGCCGCGCAGCTCGCCCGGCGAGCCGCTCGCGCCGCGCTTGACCGCCTTGACGCTCGCCGCCATCACGCTGCCGCGTGAGAGCGGCATGAGCTTGCCGGTGTCCACGTCCGTGATGCCGTGGCCGAGCGCCGCGAACGCGCCCGTCTGCGGGTCATAGAAGGTCACCGTGCCGATGCCCGCCATGCTGTCGCGGATCCACGCGCCGAGGCGGCACACGCCGTCCTGCCCTTTTTTCGGACAGACGGCGAGCTTCACGAGCCGACCGCCGCGGCGCACGCCGAAGGCTGCCTCCCGCTCTCCGTTCTCCGCAAGAAGCGACTGCAAATGCTCCGTCGAGCCGATGGTGACGTCGTTCATCGTCAAGATCAGATCGCCGGCCTTCATGCCGCCCTTCTTCGCGGGAGAGACGGCGCCCTCGTTCTCCGAAAGCCCCACGACCAGCACGCCCTCGGCAAAGAGCTTCACGCCGATCGCCTTGCCGACCGGCACAAGCAGCTGCGTCTCTCCGCCCGGGTCCGGCGCACTCACGGCTCCCGCCGGCACGAGCAGGGCGGAGAGTGCAAAGACCAATGCCGCGCAGGCGGCAGCGCCATGCCGCCTGCTCCGTTTCCGTCGCCTTTCATCCATCCCATCACCTCTCCTGTTCAAAAGGAAATCGTTTCCTTTTGAAATTTTTTTGCCGCGTTTTTGCTTGCGGCCCCGTTACTTTTTGCAAAAGCGCAAAAAATAGCCCGCACAAAATCTGTCGGCATTGGCATGGAAATGACTTGCTTTCGCGGCAGGGAGACAAAAAAAGAAAACCGTAGGTCAAAACCTGCGGTTTTCGGAAAAATTCGGAAAAATCAACGCTCGCGATTGAAAATTTTGAAAATGTCGGCAAAGGGATCGTCTTCCTCCTCAGCCTTCTTCTCCGCCTCGGCAGCCGCCTTGTCCTCTTCATAATTGATGGGCTCAATGCCGGGCTTTGACTCCGCCGCCTTCTTTTCCTCGGCGGGCGCGGCAGCCGCGGCGCTCTTACCGTCGGCAAAGCCGGTGGCAATGACCGTGACGCGGATCTCGTCGTCCATCGACTCGTCGAAGGTCGCGCCGAAGATGGTCAGCGCGTCGGGATGCACCGCGTCCTGCACCAGCGACGCGGCCTGCTCGACCTCCTCAAGGCCGATATCCATGGAGCCGGTAACGTTGATGAGCACGCCGCGCGCACCGTGGATGGAGGTCTCGAGCAGCGGGCTGGAGATGGCCATGCGGGCGGCCTCCTCGGCCTTGCCCTTGCCCGCCGCGCGGCCCACGCCCATGTGCGCCATACCGGCGTTCTTCATGATGGCGGTGACGTCGGCAAAGTCGAGGTTGATGAAGCCGGTGTCGCGGATGAGGTCGGAAATGGACTGCACCGCCTGACGCAGCACATCGTCCGCGATCTCAAAGGCGTTAGCGAAGGTGATCTTCTGATCGGTCGCATGCTTGAGGCGCTCGTTGGGGATAATGACGAGGGAATCGACCTTGCCTTGCAGCTCCTCGATGCCCTTTTCGGCCTGCTGCATCCGGCGGCGGCCCTCAAAGCCGAACGGCTTGGTGACGACGCCGACGGTCAGGATGCCCTGCTCGCGGGCGATCTCGGCCACGATGGGCGCGCCGCCCGTGCCAGTGCCGCCGCCCATGCCGGCGGTGATGAACACCATGTCGGTATCCTCCAGCGCCTTGGAGATCTGGGCGCGGCTCTCCTCCGCGCTCTTGCGGCCCACCTCGGGATCGCTGCCCGCGCCCTGGCCGTGGGTCAGCTTCTCGCCGATCTGGATCTTATAGGTAGCGCTGGAAACGTTGAGCGCCTGCTTATCGGTATTGACCGCGACGAAATCCACGCCGCGGGTCCCGGAGCGCACCATGCGGTTGACCACGTTATTGCCGCCGCCGCCGACGCCGATGACCTTGATCCTGACGACGTTTTCAACGCCGGTATCCAATCCGAATGCCATATCGGTTCCTCCTACTATCTCTTGTAGAATGCGGGCGGATCATGTCGGTGCCGCCACAACATCAAGTGTATTCTAAAACAAGTCTATTGTATAACGCTTTTTTCTCGCGGTCAATAGCCGCGTGCGATTTCCCGAAAACTTTTTTACGCGCCCGGCGCGGACGGGATAAAGTGCATCTCGCCCTTGGACTTGAGCAGCATATAGTTGATCTCGCCCGTCTCGTTCGACTCTAGACCGTTTACCAGATCCTGCACGCTGCGGAAAATATAGTCGAGGTCGGAGTCCCACGGGAGGCGCACGGTGAAGCGGCCCAGATAGGTAAAGGTGATCGCCTCGGCATCAGACAGGTCAATGCTCCCGATACCCGCGAGCATACCGTAACCGCCCGCCGTCCGCACGAGGGTGAGCAGTGTCTCCGTCATCAGCGTTTTCTCCTCACCGAGCGAGAGCTGCGCGCTCAGCGCGGGCGACTCCGGCTCGACGCCCGTGATGCCCGGGCAGCCGGACGGCAGCGTGTCAGTCTGCTCGAGGAGCTTTCCGTTTTCGCTGATGAGCCAATAACCCTCCGGCGTGACGATCCCCGCCGCCGCCGCGCACTCCCGCACCGTGATAACGATGGTGTCGGGCAGAGCGCGGTTGATCGTCGCCTCCTCCACATAGGGCAGCTTTTCAAAAATAGCCTGTGCGGCGCTGTACTTGTTGAGCAGGAAGAGGTTATCCTCGATCTCGATGCCCGAGGCCGCGGCGACCTCCTCGCTCGTGTAGCGCGCGTTGCCGCTCACCGTGATGCTCTGCACCTTGAAAAAAACGGTCAGCGCCGCGACGACCGCGCCGGCGATGAGCAGGATGCACAGGAGCTTCGTCAGGAAAGAAAATCTTCCCCGCCGGCGTCTGCGATTCGTGCTGCGATTTCGTGCCATAGCTTTTGTATCCTTTTCGTTTCTATGTAGTCTCCCTGCGGATCTGTGCGCCGAGCGCGGCCAGGTCGCGCTCGATAGCGTCGTATCCGCGATCGATGTGCGTGAGCTCCGTCACGCGGGTCGTGCCCTCGGCGGAAAGCCCCGCGATCACCAGCGCCGCGCCGCCGCGCAGGTCGGTGCACTTGACCGCCGCGCCGTGCAGCGTCCTCACGCCGTTCACCACCGCCACGCGTCCCGCGACGCGGATCTCCGCGCCCATGCGTGAGAGCTCGTCAACGTGTCGGTAGCGGTTTTCAAAAATGTTTTCAACAAAGACCGTGCAGCCCTCGCTCCTGAGCAGCGCCGCCATCAGCACGGGCTGGGCGTCGGTCGGAAAACCCGGGTAAGGCGCAGTACGCACGGGGCGCACGGAGCGCAGCGCTCCGGTCGAGCGCAGGGAAACGGCGTCCGCCTCGCTCCTCACCTCGCAGCCGCTCTCGGCGAGCGAGAGCGCCACGGTGGACACCGCGCGGTAGTCCACGCCGGTGAGCCGGACCTCACCGCCCGCCGCCGCCGCGGCGCAGAGGTAGGTCGCGCAGACGATGCGGTCCCCGATGACGCGGTGCGTGCAGCCGTGCAGCACCGCGCCGCCCTCGACCGTGATGATGGAGCCGCCCGCGCCGTTCACCCGTGCGCCCATGCTCCGCAGCAGCGCCTGAAGATCGACGATCTCCGGCTCGCGGGCCGCATTGTAGATGACGCTTGTGCCCTCCGCGCCGCAGGCGGCGAGAATGGCGTTCTCCGTCGCGCCGACGCTCGGAATGGCGAGGGTGATGTCCGTGCCGCGAAGGCATTTCGCCTTGCAGCGCAGCTCGCCGTAGCGCTCGGTGATCTCCGCGCCCAGCTCGCGCAGGGCGGCCAGATGCAGGTCAATGGGCCGCGGACCGAGCTCGCAGCCGCCGGGGTAGGACAAGACCGCTTCTCCCTGCCGCGCGAGGATCGCGCCCAGAAAAATGATGGACGAGCGCATTTCGCGCATCAGCTCGTCAGGAATGTCGCAGCGCGCCATCGGCGCAGTGTCCACCTCCAGCGCTGTGCCGTCGCGCCGCACGCGGCAGCCGAGGTGGCGCAGGATGGCGACGGACGCGTCCACGTCGCGCAGACGCGGACAGTTCTCGATGCGGCAGACGTCCCGCGCGAGGATCGTCGCCGCCAGCACGGGCAGGACGCTGTTCTTGCTGCCCTGTATCGTCAGTTCTCCGTGAAGCGGCGCGCCGCCCTCGATGCTCAGATAGCTCATGTGCCGTTCCTCCCTTTCCCGATGGGTCAACAAACTAAGCCATAGTATGCGCCCACGGTGCGCCGTGGTTCCGGCGCGGGAGGAAAAGGGGGTGTACTTTCGCGGTGTTTTATGGTAAAATTCCGAAAAAATCCAAAAGCGAGGTCATATCATGAAGGGAAAAACGATCTGCAAAACGCTTGGGCTCGTACTGCTCGCGCTGCTCATTCTCGTCGTGCTGTACGTCGTCTATGTGTTCGCGAGCTACCACCGCGTCGGCGACCAGAGTCTCAGCGTAATGCATTGCAGCAGCAGGGACGCAGTCCCCATGGAGGACGCGGTCGAGACCGGCGCCGTCTACCGCGTTTCGTCCGCGAACGCGGGCTTCGGCGCCTACAGCGCCGACTACAGCTTCTTTATGGACGGCGGCAGGGAGAGCCGCGCCCGCAGCCGGCAGGCGGTCGACGAAAATATGCGCGGCATCGTCGCGTTCGTCAAAGGCCTTTCGCCCGACTTTGCCCTCTTTCAGGAGGTCGATACCGACGGCACGCGCAGCTGGCACATCGACGAGACCGCCTATCTGAGCGACGCCATGACGGGATGCGAATTTGACGAGGTGTTCGCGCAGAACTACGACAGCCCCTATCTTTTCTACCCGCTCATTCAACCCCACGGAGCGAATCAGTCCGGCATCGTGACGCTTTCGCGCCACCCCATCGCTTCCGCCGCGCGGCGGGAGCTGCCGGTGGAGAGCGGCTTTATGAAGCTCCTTGACCTCGACCGCTGCTATTCGGTCAGCCGCATCCCGACGGCGAGCGGCAAGGAGCTTGTCCTCTATAATCTCCACCTCTCTGCCTACACCTCGGACGGCGCCATCGCCACCGAGCAGCTTGAGCTGCTGTGCGCGGATATGCTTGCGGAATACGAGGCGGGCAATTACTGCGTCGCGGGCGGCGACTTCAACAAGGACCTGCTCGGCAATTCGCCGGAGATCTTCGGTGTGGCCGCCGGGGAAAACGACACCTGGGCGCAGCCCATCCCGGAGGGAACGATCCCCGCGGGGCTGACGCTCGTCGCGCCCTTTGACGAGACCGCGCCCACCGCCTCCTGCCGCACGGCGTCCGAGCCGTACAGCATTGAGACGACCTTCCGCCTGACGGTGGACGGCTTCCTCGTGAGCGATAACGTGGAGGTCGTGGACAGCGCCGTGCTGGACGCCGGCTTCCTCTACTCCGACCACAATCCCGTGTGGATGGATTTTACGCTCAAATGAATATGCTCTGAGCCTGCGGCTTGCGCCGCAGGCTTTTATTTTACAAGCGCCATGACGGTCTCATAGATGCGCTCGGTCGCGTCGCGCACGCCGAGTCGGAGCGAAGCCTCGTGCATCGCCGCGAGCCGCGTTTCGTCGCGCAGCAGCGCGGCGGCCTCCGTAAACAGGCGCTTGCCGTCCAAACCCTCCTCGGGCAGGACAAGCGCCGCGCCGTGCTCGCCGAGCACGGCGGCGTTCTTCTCCTGATGGTGGTTCGTCACATTCGGCGACGGCACGAGGATGGCCGGCACGCCGAGCGCCGTCAGCTCGCTGAGCGTGGACGCGCCCGCGCGGCAGATCACAAGGTCGGCGGCGCGCATGACGTCCGCCATGTCGTAGATATACTCGCGCACGTCGAGCGAGGGATGGTCGCGCAGGTCCACGCCGTACCCGCTCACCCACTCGTGCATTTTCTGCCAGCCGAGCGAGCCGACGGAGTGGACGTGATGGAACGGCTCCTTTGCCGCCTCAAGATAAAGAAGCTCCGCCGTGACGCGGTTCATGTTCCCCGCGCCGAGGCTGCCCCAGAAGGAAACGACGAGCGGGCGGCCGTCGTTCACGCCGAGCTTTTCCTTGGCCTGCGCCTTCGTCTGCGTGAAGAAGTCGCCGCGCACCGGCGTACCGGTGACGACCACGCGGTCCTTGTGCTTATAATACCGCCGGCAGTCCTCAAAGCCGACAAGAATGCGGTCGCAATGGTTCTCGAGCAGTCGGGTCGTCAGCCCCGGAACGGCGTTCGACTCGTGCACCGCCGTCGGAATGCCGCGCGCGTGGCCGTAGCGCACGACGGGATAGCTCGCGTAGCCGCCCGTACCGACAATGAGGTCGGGCTGAAATTCATCGAGAATGGCGTCCGCCTCACGCTTCGCGTGCATCAGATTGCGCACGGAGACGAGGTTATGGCGCAGCTCCTTCGGCCGAAGGGAGCGGTGGAAGGACGAGATGTTGACCGTGCGGAACGGATAGGGCGTGTGCGCGATCAGGTCGCGCTCCAGTCCGCGCTCCGCGCCGACGAAGAGGATGCGGGTCTTCGGGTCTCTCTCCCGCAGGAAGCCTGCGAGCGCCAGCGCGGGGTTGACGTGTCCCGCCGTGCCGCCGCAGGTGAAAATAACGTTCATGCCTTCCGTCCCCCTTTCTTCCTCGCGGCGGTCTGTTTTCCGCCGCGGCATATTTTTGAGCTTTTCAGCCTGGCGGCATCTGCCGCGAAACACTCAGCACCACGCCCATCTCCGCGAGCTGGATGGCGAGCGCCGTGCCGCCGAAGCTGAAGAACGGCAGCGAGATGCCGGTGTTCGGCACAAGATTCGTCACGACCGCGATGTTTAAGAAAACCTGTAAGGCGATCTGCGTGGTAATGCCCACGACAAGAAGGCTGCCGAAGCGGTCGCGCGCGTGGAGCGCGATCCAGTAGCCGCGGATGATGAGCAGCGCGAAGATGGCCATGATGAGCGTCGCGCCGATCAGGCCCAGCTCCTCGCAGATGATGGAGAAAATACAGTCGTTGTGTTCCTCGGGCAGGAAGAGGAACTTCTGCCGGCTCTTGCCGAGGCCGAGACCGAGGAGACCTCCCGAGCCGATGGCGATGAGGCTCTGGCGCGTCTGATAGCCCGTGCCCGTCTTAAAGGCGTCGTTGAGCGGGTCGAGCCAGATGGCGATGCGCGAGGAGTTGTAGGTGATCAGGCCCGAGAGGAACGCATACGCCACCGCCGCGATACCGCCGATGCCGATGCCGACCCAGTAGCCGCGGATGCCGCCGACGAACATCATCGCCGCGCCGATGCCGAGAATGAGCACGGTGCCGGAAAGGTGCGGCTCGAAGTACATCAGCACCGCAATGAGGGCAAGGATAAAGCCGTAGGGCAGGATACCGTAGCGGAGCGTTCTCATTTTGTCCTTCTTTTTGGAGATGCTGTCGGCAAAATAAAGGATGACGCCAAGCTTGGCGATCTCCGACGGCTGAAACCGCATCGTGGTGCCCGGGATACCGAGCCAGCGCGTCGCGCCGTGGCTCGTGATACCGACGCCGGGAATGATGACCGCAACAAGCAGAGCGATGGAAATGCCCAGCGCGATCTTGGCCACGCCGCGGAAGCGCGCGTAGTTGATGCGCCCGATGACGACCATGGCGGCAAGGCCGAGCGTGGCAAAGGCCGCCTGCCGCTTAAAGTAGTACAGCGGGTCGCCCGACTCATAATAGGCAGAGGGGAAGCTCGCCGAGAGGAGCATGATGAGCCCCACGCCGGTGAGCAGCAGCACGAGCAGGAGAAACGGCACATCGATGGGTCCGCGGCCCGCCTCCTTCGCGGCGGCCTCCATGCGCTTCATGTGCTCGCGCTGCTCGCGCCGCAGCTCGCGCTCCTCCTTCGTCATACCGGTTCACCTCCCCCGATCGTTTTTTGAAATGTGCCTTAGAAGTGGTATCTTCCGATCACGCCCCAGAGCGCCAGCATACAGAACACGGCGGAGACGAGCGTGAAGATGGTCACGAGCTTGACCTCGCTCCAGCCGCAGAGCTCAAAGTGATGGTGCAGCGGCGCCATCTTGAAAATGCGCTTGCCGTGCGTCGCCTTAAAGTAGGCGACCTGAATGATGTCCGAGAGCGTCTCGCAGATGTAGACGATGCCGACGAGCAGCAGCACGAGCGGCATATCGTAGGCGAACGCCAGTCCCGCCACCGCGCCGCCGAGAAAGAGCGAGCCGGTGTCGCCCATGAATACCTTGGCGGGATGGAAGTTATAGACGAGAAAGCCGATCAGTCCGCCGACCATCGCCGCGGCAAAAACGCCGAGGTCATTCTCATAGCCCCACCATGAGCCGACCACCGCGAAAAACAGCGCCACCGGCACCGTCACGCTGCCGGCCAGACCGTCGATGCCGTCCGTGATGTTGACGGCGTTGACCGTGCCGACGATGACAAAGGCGGCGAAGATCATATAAACGATCCACGGCAGGATGACATAGGTATTGGCGAACGGAACGTAGAGGTTCGGCGTCAGCATCCCCTCATAGCGCATCAGGCAGAGAAACACCACTGCCGCGGCAAGCTGGAGGGCAAACTTCTGGATCGCCGTCAGGCCGAGATTCCGGTGCATTTTCACCTTCTGAAAATCGTCAAGAAAGCCAATCAGACCGAACACGGCGGCAAAGGCAAACACATAGAGGTGCGCGAAGCTGCCCGCGCGCATGGCGTCCCAGCCGAACACGAGAATGGTGACGAGGATGCTGAAAATGAACATCAGTCCGCCCATCGTCGGCGTGCCGGACTTGCCGGCGTGCCAGGTCGGGCCGTCCTCGCGGATGCTCTGTCCCGCCTTGAGCCTGCGCAGCTCGGGGAGCAGAAAGCGTCCGGTGACAAGCGTGATGAGAAAGCTCACAATGCAGGCAGCGATCAGTTTCATAGCGTATTCCTTCCGCCGCGCAGAGCGCGGCTCTTTCGTTTTTTATTGGCTCAGATGCTCGCGCACCACCTGCCGCTCGTCGAGCGGCAGCGTCTCGGCGCCGACCACCTGATAGGTCTCGTGTCCCTTGCCCGCGAGCACCACCACGTCGCCGGTGCGGGCGTGGTCGAGCGCGTAGGCGATGGCCTCGCGGCGGCTTTCCAGCACGGCAAACGGCGTCGCGCTGTCCGCCATGCCGGCGAGGATCTCGTGCAGAATGGCGTAGGGGTTTTCCGTGCGGGGATTATCCGAGGTGACGATCACCTCGTCCGCGAGCCGCGCGGCGATGCGCCCCATTTCGGCGCGCTTCGTCCGGTCGCGGTCGCCGCCGCAGCCGAACACGACGAGCACGCGCGCGTCGGCAAAGCCGCAGACGGTCGAGAGAATATTTTTCAGCCCGTCGGGCGTGTGCGCATAATCAATGAGCACGGTGTAGTCCGTGTCCGTCGGCACCACCTCCGCCCTGCCGTGCACGCCCTGACAGAGTGAGAGGGCCTGCGCCGCGTCCTCGATCGGGATGCCGAGGGCCTGCGCCGCGGCGAGCGCGGCGAGCGCGTTGTAGAGCGAGAACGCCCCGGGAATGTGCAGCGTCACGGGGATGTGCTCGCTGTCGCTGCACGCGGTGAAGCTCACGCGGTCGGCGCAGTAATGCGCGTCCCAGCCGACGAGATCGTTTGCAAGTCCCTGCCCGAAGCGTGTGACCGGACAGGTCACATTTTCGAGCAGCCGCGGCGTCCACGGATCGTCGCCGTTGACGGCGGCGGCGCGGCATTGGCGGAACAGACGCGCCTTGGCGTCGCAGTAGGCTTCCATTGTACCATGGTAGTCAAGATGGTCCTGCGTGAGATTGGTGAACACGCCGAGCGCGAAGTCGATCGCGCCGGCACGCCTTTGCACGAGCGCGTGGGAGGAGACCTCCATCACCACATGGGTGCAGCCCGCGTCCGCCATTTCGCGCAGCAGACGCTGGAGCGTCAGCGCGTCGGGCGTGGTGCGCTCGGCAGGCAGAACGGCGTCGCCGATCATGTTCTGATTGGTCCCGATCAGACCGACCTTTGCGCCCAGGCAGCGCTCAAGGAGCTGCTTGAGAAGATACGTTGTGGTCGTCTTGCCGTTCGTGCCGGTCACGCCGACCACCGTCATGCGTCCCGCCGGATCGCCATACCATCTCGCGGCGAGCTTTGCCGCCGCCTCGTGCGCGTCGGGGACCAGCACGCAGGGCACGCCTTCGGCCGCGTGCTCGGTCACGACGCAGACCGCGCCGCGCGCGGCGGCCTCCTTTGCGTAGTCTGCGCCGTCCTCCCGCGCGCCATGCAGGGCGAGGAAAAGGCTTCCCTCTCCCGCCGTGCGGGAATCGAGGGTGAGGTCATGTATCTCCGTCCGCGCGTCCGCGCGGAGGAGTCGGAAGTGATCGAGGGCGCTCAAAAGCTCGCCGAGCTTCGTAGGCGCGTCGTCCTTTCTCCGTCAAATCTTGCTCTCTTTTGCGGTTTTTAATCCGTCACCGAGCTGTCGCTGAACTGGACGCGCACCACCGTGCCCGCCGCGACCTCCGTGCCCGGCGTCTCCGACTGGGAGATGGCGCGTACGCTCGCAGAGCTGCCGCCGGTCGCGCCGGAGACGGACATGATAAGCCCCGCGTCGGTGAGCTTGCGGTTGGCTGCCGCGGCGCTGTCGCCCACGACGTTCGGCACGATGCACAGCTCCGTGGATTTCTCCGCGCCGAGATAGAGGATGATCTCCGCGTTGTTCGGCACGATCGCGCCGCCGAGCGGCGTCTGGTCGGTGACGGTCTCGCCGTCGCCGACGGTGCGGCAGGAGAAGCCCTCCTCCTTGAGCTTTGCCGCCGCCTCGTCGCGCTTGAGCCCGACGACGTTCGGCACGGTATGATCCGCGCCGACGAGTTCATCGGCGCTGTAGGTCGGCTCGATGCCGAGGTAGGGCAGTATCTCCGCCATGATGCTCGACGCCACGGGCGCGGCCATGTTGCCGCCGGAGCGGTAGGTGCCGGTCTTGTCGCTGGCGTTGCTGAGGGTGAGCAGCATCATGATCTGCGGGTCGTCCGCCGGCGCGCAGCAGGTGAACGAAACGGTGACGCTCCCGTCGATCTGGTCGGCGGTGCCGGTCTTGCCGCCGATGCGGTAGCCCGCGACCTTGCCGTTCTTTCCCGTGCCGTACTCGACCTCGTACTCCATGATCTCGCGCACGGTCTTGGAGGTATCCTCGGAGATGACCTGCCGCAGCGGGGTGGTGTCGTGGCGGTACTTGACGTTGCCGCTCTGGTCGAGCACCTCGGAGACGATGTAGGGCGTGCGGAGGTAGCCGCCGTTGACGCAGGCCGCCTGCGCGTTGATGAGCGAGAGCGGCGTGACGTTGAAGTTCTGACCGAAGGCGTAGCACGCCAGCGCCAGCGTGGAGTATTCGATCTCCTTGTTGACAAAGCCGCTCGCCTCGCCCGTGGTGTCCACGCCGGTCTTTCCGGTGAGGCCGAAGGCCTTCATGTAATTGTAAAACGTCGTGTTGCCGAGGCGCAGTCCGATGTTGATGAACGCAGGGTTGCAGGAATTGGCGAACGCCGTGATGAGGTCCTGATGACCGTGACCGGGCGCGCGCTTGGAGCAGTTGATCTTCGCGCCCTCGATGACGACATAGCCCGGGCAGTTGAAGGTGTCGGACATTTTGACCTTATTCTCCTCCAGCGCCATGGCGAGGGTGAGGATCTTGAAGGTCGAGCCGGGCTGGAAGGTGTCGTTGATGGCCTTGTTGCGCCATTGCATATTTTGCAGCGTGTCGGCCGCCGCGGCAAGCTCCTCGTCGGTCATGCCGGCGGCAAGCATCTCCTTGTTGTAGATACTCGCGGGGGCGTTGAGGTCGTAGGTCGGCAGCGACGCCATCGCGAGGATGCCGCCGGTGTTGACGTCCATGACGATGCCGGTCGCGCCCACGCCCGTGCCGTAGCGGCTCTCGAGCTCCTCAAGGCCCTTTTCGAGGTAATACTGCACCGTCTTATCGAGGGTCGTCACCAGACTGTCGCCGTTCTCGGCGTCGAAATACTGCTCATACTGATAGAGCAGCGCGTTGCCGTTGGCGTCGCGCGCGGAGACAACCATGCCCTTTTCGCCGGTCAGCTCCTCGTCATACACAGCCTCAAGGCCGTAGGCGCCGCCGTTGGCGTTGACAAAGCCGATGACGTGCGCGGCGAGCGAGGAATAGGGGTAGTAGCGCTTGGAGGTCGGCTCCAGAAAGACGCCTTTGATGTCGTTGTCGCTGATAAACACGCGGACTTTGTCCGCCGTCTCCTGCTCGACCTTCTTCTTGATGACCTTGTACTGCGAGGCGGTGTCCTTCATATCGTCGAGGATGCCGCTCGGGTCCACGCCGAGGATCTCGCCGAGGCCGTTTGCGATCAGGTCTTGATCCTGCTCGTTTTTGGCGACGTCGAGAGGCGAGACGCAGACGTTCTCCGCCGTGGAGGAGAGGGCGAGGATGTCGCCGTTTTTATCGTAGATGGTGCCGCGGCTCGCCTCCACGGTCGTGCGCAGCGTCTGCTGGCGCACGGCGAGCGTCTTGAGCTCGTCGTGCTGCTTGATCTGCAGCTTGTAGAGCTGGGCAAAGAGCAGCAGAAACGTGCCGATGCCCAGCAGCGCCAGCAGCAGAAGCGTCCGCTGCTGGATGATGCGGTTGGCGCGGCGCGCGCTGTCCGGTTTTCTTTTCGGGGGTGTCGGCACGGTCTTTCCTCCTCATACGGCAAGGGGCATAATGGCAAAACAAGGAGTAAGGAAGCTCCTTACTCCTTATGTATAGGCTTCGCTCAACTGAAATATTCCACCACGCTGAAAACGCCCTGCCCCAGCGAGGTGAACACGCGGCTGAGCACGCTGACGTTCTGTGCTTCGCAAAGCTCCACGCTGTCCGGCGCGGAAAGGTCGATGTAATTGATCTGCGAGAAGCTTGGCTTGTTCATGCCCGCGGCGACCGCCGCCGCCTTGACCGTTTCGAGATCAAAGGTGCGCTCGTACTGCGTGAGCAGCGCGACGTGCTCGGCGTCGAGCGTCTTGAGCTCCTTCTGCATCGAGACCACGTCGGCGGAAATGCTCGTGAGCTGCGCGTAGCTCATCAGCACGACCACGACCATCGCGGCCAGCGCGGCAAAGCCGAGCACCAGCACGCCGGAGACTCTCTGCCGCTCGCGCACGCGCGGACGGACGGCCTTCTTCTCCTGCCTGCGCGGCGGGCGGATGAATTCCTCGCGCGGCTGCTCCCGCTGCTCGCTCTCGCGGCGCGGCGCGCGCCGCTCGGCATAGCGCTCATCGTAGGCGAGATTGCCGACCACACGTCCGCCGCGGTAGCTATTCGGTTGTCTGCGGCTCGTGCGTGCCATAGCGCTCTCCTTCGTGAAAGATTTGCTTTCTCAGCATTTTTCCGCCACACGCAGCTTGGCGCTGCGGGCGCGGGGATTTTCGTTCAGCTCCTCCTCGCCCGAGACGATGGGCTTGCGGGTGATGAGCTTCATTTTGGGCTTCTTGCCGCATACGCACACCGGAAACTCCGGCGGACAGGTGCAGCCCGTGGCGAGCGCTTGCAGCTCGCGCTTGACGATGCGGTCTTCGAGCGAATGGAAGGTGATGACCGCGAGCCGCCCGCCCGGCTTGAGATTCTTCTCGGCGGCGCGGAGCATCGGCGGAAGCTCGCCGAGCTCGTCGTTGACCGCGATGCGGATGGCCTGAAAACTCCGCTTGGCGGGATGCTGCTTTTCGCGCAGCGCCGCGGCGGGCATCGCCGAGCGGATGAGATCTGCCAGCTCCAGCGTGGTTTCGATGGGCTTTTCCGCGCGGTACGCGCAGATCTTCTTTGCGATGGCGGGCGCGTAGCGCTCCTCGCCGTATTCATAGAGGATGCGTTTGAGCTCCTCATAGCTGACGGTATTGACCAGCTCGCGCGCGGTGTAGCTCGCGCTCTCGTCCATACGCATATCGAGCGGCGCGTCCTGCTTATAGGAAAAGCCGCGGGCGGCATCGTCGAGCTGCGGCGAGGAAACGCCGAGGTCAAATAGCATCCCGTCCACGCCGCGGACGCCCAGCTCACGCAGCACGTCGTCGAGCGCGCTGAAGTTGGAGTGTACCAGCGTCACGCGATCCATATAGTCCGCGAGCCGCCGCTGCGCCGCCTCGATGGCGGTCTCGTCGCGGTCGAGGGCAATGAGCCGTCCTCCCGCCGTCAGGCGGCGGACGATCTCCAGCGAGTGGCCCGCGCGGCCCAGCGTTCCGTCGAGGTAAACGCCGTCCGGCCGGATGGCGAGCGCGTCCAGGCATTCGTGCAGCAGCACCGGTTTGTGGCCGTAGTTGATCTCTTCCATCTCAGAAGCCCAGCTCCTCCATCACGGCGGCGAGGTTCTCGGGGTTGAGCTCCTCGGCCTCCAGCGCAGCCCAGCGCTCCGCGTTCCAGATCTCGGCGCGGTTCGATACGCCGATGATGACCACGTCCTTGTCCAGCCCCGCGTAGGCGCGCAGCTTCTGAGGCAGCAGGATGCGGCCCTGGCTGTCCGGCTCGCACTTGGCGGCATTGGCGAACAGCGGACGCATGGCCTTGGTCTTGGTGTAGGGCAGGCTCTCGAACTTCTCGGTGAACTTCGCCCAGCTCGCGTCGGAATAGACGCTCAGGCAGGAGTCCATGCCCATGGTGACATAAAAGGTCTCGCCCAGCTCCTCACGGAGCTTCGCGGGGATGAACACTCTGCCCTTGGCGTCGATGCTGTGCTGATACTGACCGGTCAAAGCGCTTCCCCCTTTCGGCGATCCTTGAAGCTGCTGTGAAGAGGGCAAAGCAGCGGCTCCCTCTTTTTTCGGGGAAGTCGCTCGGCTCCACTCTCCTGCACTTTTGGGTCAGCAGCACCACTTTTGCACACTTGGCACCACTTTCCCCCACTTCGTATTTTGAGTATACATAAAACGCTTTTGAAATGCAAGCAGAAATTTTCTTTGTTTTCAGGGCTTTCACGCCCTTTTCTGCCAAATTTTTCCAGCGTTTTTTGCCGGAACTCAAACGCACGTTTTATTGTCGAAAGGGCACGAAAAAACGCGCCACAATATCTTGTGGCGCGTTTTACCTTCATCGCAAAATATGTTCAAATTAAAAAACGTTCGAAAAGCCTTTGTCAGATGTAACGAATTTTACTTGTCCTCTTTGTCGTTTTTCTCCAAAGACTTGTTCAGCTCCTCGCGGCGGCGCTGCATCTGCTCGTTGGACGCGGCGCGGAAGCGCACGCGCGTCTGCTTGACCTCGTCAAGCGCCATCTGGACCGCCTCCTCCGTGCGGCGCAGAACGTCCTCGGAGTAGTCGTTCGCCACGCGGTACATCTCACGCGAGCGCTCCTCGGCGCGGGTGACGATATCGTGGCCCTTGGCGCGCGCGGCGGTGAGCACCTCGCTCTCAGAGACCTTGCTCTTGGCCTCGAATTCCGCCTTCTGCATCATGCGCTCAACGTCGCGCTTGGCAGCCTCCACATACTCGTCGCGGGCGCGGACGAGCTCCTGCGCGCGCTTGAGCTCCACCGGCATCTGCGCGCGGATCTCGTCGAGCAGGTCGAGCGCCTCGTCGCGGTTGAGCACGCACTTGTCGTTCGACAGCGGCGCGTTCTTCGCCTCGTCGATCATCTCATACAGCATATCCAGCAGCTTCTGTACATTCTCTTCAGCCATCGTTATCCCCTATCCTTTCCTCTTATCCGAGCCGCGGCCGCAGCCGGCAAATACTTCTCGAGCGGCTGATGATACTTCACCATCTCGCGCGCCATGGTCGATGAAATGTGCTGGTGCGCGGGCTCAGCGCACAAAAGCACCGTGTCGAGCGCGCCGCCGGACACATCCTTATAAATGAGCGAGAGCTGATACTCCGCATCGAAATCCATACTGTTCCGCGCGCCGCGCACGAGAAAGCGCGCGCCCTTCTGCGCGGCAAAGTCCGTCAGCAGCCCGTTCCACAGCGCCGCCTCGACGTTGCCGAGCGGTGCGACGCTCACGCGCATCAGCTCCAGTTTCTCCTCGTCCGTGAACATCGGGTGCGTCTTTTCGCCGTTTGGCACGATGGCGACGTACACGCGGTCAAAGAGCTGCGCCGCGCGCTCGATGATATCCATGTGGCCGAGCGTCACGGGGTCGAAGCTGCCGGGAAACACGGCGATGCGTTCCTCTCTCATGTCGTCTCCTCCCCATCGCGGCGGTAAAGCGTGACCTTGATCCTGCCGTAGCGGTACTCGCGCGCGACGCGGTAGGGCGCGCTGAGCTTGGGCAGCTCCTTTTCCGCCGGACTCTCCGCGATCATTATACCATCGGGCGCAAGAATGTCAAACCGCGCGATGTGCGCGACGGCGCGCTCGAGCAGATCGTCCGCGTAGGGCGGGTCGAGGAAAATGAGGTCGAATTTCTCACGCAGGGCATTGAGATAGGCCATCGAGTCGCCGCAGACGACCTGCGCGCCTTCCTCCAGCCGCGTGAGCGCCAGATTCTCGCGGATGAGCTTCACCGCGTCGGTGCGTCGGTCCACGAACACGGCGCGCTGCGCGCCGCGCGAAAGCGCCTCGATGCCGAGCTGTCCCGTCCCCGCGAAGAGGTCGAGCACGCGCGCGCCCTCCACCTCGAACTGGATGGCGGAGAAAATGCCCTCCTTGACCTTGTCGGTGGTCGGGCGGGTATCATAACCCTTTAATTCATTCAGCCGGCGCCCGCGCGCCGAGCCGGTGATGACTCTCATACCGTTTTCCGTTCCTTCTTTCGGTTTCTTTTTACATCCTACAAAAAAGCGGCGCACATTGCAAGTGGTCACGCAAAAATATTTTTCCGCATTCGCTTCCCGCTTTTTCGGATAGCTTTGTCGAAATTGCTCAAAATGAAAGTTTTCCTGCGCCCGGTCTTGCAAAATATGTTCAGATGCGGTAAAATGTAAAAACTCTTATAAATCGCATCTATAAGCTGCCGTTTATAGGAGAAATTTTAGGAGAGAGTGTATATTATGGAAAAGAAAAAGCTCAGTCTGCCGGCACAGATCTTCATTGCTCTGCTGCTCGGTATCGTGGTCGGCCTTGCCTTCTACTTTATGGGTAAGCCCGAGATCACGACCAACTACCTCAAGCCCTTCGGCACCATCTTCGTCAACCTCCTCAAGTTCATCGTTGTTCCCGTTGTCCTGCTGTCTATGATCGACGGCATCGTCTCCATGGGCGACATGAAGAAGGTCGGCTCCGTCGGCTGGAAGACCGTGGCGTACTTCCTCGTCACCACTGCCATCGCCTGCGTGATCGGCCTTGTGTTCGCCAACATCTTCAACAACGCCGGCCTCTTCCCCACCCTCCAGCTCGTTGACGGCCAGGTCTGGGAGAAGGCCACCAGCGCCAACTTCATGGATACCCTCATCGGCATCTTCCCCAGTAACCTCTGGGAGTCCTTCCGCACCTCCAATATGCTTCAGGTCATCGTCATCGCCATTCTTCTCGGCGGCGGCATCCTCACGGCAGGAGAAAAGGGCAAGCTCGCGCAGGATATGGTCACCTCCCTCTACGCGGTCATCGAGCGCGTGATGGCCTTCATCATTTCTCTCAGCCCCATCGGCGTGTTCACCATGATGGCTTGGGTCGTTGCCACGCAGGGTCCCGAGATCCTCGGCTCCCTCGGCATCGTCCTCGGCTGCGCCTACCTTGGCTACATCGTCCACGCGGTCCTCTGCTACTCCGTCTCCGCCAAGGCGTTCGCGGGCATCAATCCCATCACCTTCTTCAAGAAGGCGTCCCCGGCGATGATCTTCGCCTTCACCTCCACCTCCTCCGCCGCGACCATCCCGCTGAGCATGGAGTGCTCCGAGGACCTCGGCGCGGAGAATGATATTTCCTCCTTCGTCATCCCCCTCGGTGCGACCATCAACATGGACGGCACCGCCATCTACCAGTGCGTCGCCACCATCTTCCTCGCCACCTGCTGCGGCATGACGCTGACCCTCGGCCAGATGGTCACCATCGTTGTCACCGCGACCCTCGCCTCCATCGGCACCGCCGGCACGCCCGGCGCAGGCATGATCATGCTGGCTATGGTGCTCCAGGCCATGAACATCCCCGTCGATATGATCATGATCATCTACGGCGTGGACCGTCTGTTCGACATGGGCCGCACCTGCCTGAACATCACCGGCGACATCTCCTGCGCGCTCTGCGTCACCAAGTGGGAGAGCAAGAAGACCGCCGTCAAGTAAG
>ERZ1106963.1701-NODE-1701-length-25232-cov-6.228304_pt1 | contig 25232 bp, 18 predicted proteins | sample MGYA00403681_ERZ1106963 | MGnify/ENA primary metagenome ERZ1106963 (study PRJEB35170, sample SAMEA104062407) | human gut metagenome | biome: human gut; feature: human-associated habitat; material: faeces | place: Denmark | collected 2012-05-03 ...
AAAACATCTTCTCGAAATTCTGCATCGGCAAATGACGGTTTGTAAACAGCCGTAAACAACCATAGCCAATTAGAAGAAAGTCGCTGATAGCCAGCGGCTTTTCTTTTTATGTGGTTTTCAGTCAAATCTGACTGGTTGCGGATTTCCAGCATCATTTTGTACCATAATTCTACCGCCGAACAATTAAGCAGACACTTCGCACTCATCATAGCGACATCTTAGGCACGATGTGAGACGCTATGAGAATGTGCCAAACCGCTATAGAAGACACAGTGTGAGACGCTGTGAGAAATTGTGAGACGCGTTGAGACAGAATCGACGAAATTAAAGGCGACCAATATATGGAAATCCAGAGAAAATGCCAGTGGTGCGGCAAACCATTTATAGCACACACGATGGTAACACGCTATTGCAGCAAATCGTGCAATGAAAAAGCGTACAAAGAGAAGAAGCGGAAGCAACGATTGCAGGCTTACGAGGAACGGCAAAATGAGCAGCCCATGCAGGAAGTCGGCATCGTGGGAAGCAAGTTGTATCTCTCCCCTGCCGAAACCGCAACCCTTTTAGGTATTAGCCGTGCGACCATCTATCGCCACATGGCTGCCGGAATCATCCGGGCCTTACAACTTCGTGGGCGTACCATCATCCGCAAGTCGGACATTGAAAAGATGTTCGACAATGCTCCTGATTACAAAAAACGTAATTATGGACGGAAGCAGACCGTACTCTATTACACCACGAATGAGATCTTGGAGAAATACCAAATCCAGAAGAAAACCCTCTACCGCAGATGCAAGTTGTATAACATTCCGAAGATTGAGGAGGGCAATCGGGTGTTCTACAACCGTAGTCTTATAGACAAATACTTTGCAGACCTTGCCGAGGATATCAATCCAGCAAGCTATTATACGCCGGAGCAGGTCATGGAGAAATACAATATGAGCCGCAATGCGGTAATCACTTTTGCCCTTCGTCATAATATACCGAGAATCAACCGCCATCACGAGGTGTATTATTCCCGTGCCCATATAGATGCGATTAAGGAAAAACAGGAGAAGCTGAATCCCGACTATTATACCTACGATGAAATCACCAAGAAATACGGACTTACCAAGATTAATATCAGCTACTATGTCAACAAGTACGACATCAAGCGATTCAAGCAAGGAAGCCGGACAATGGTGCTCCGTTCGGAGTTTGACAAAGTCTATATTGAGCATCGTGATGGAACATATACACCCAAGAAACGGGAAAAGAAAAGCGAACAGCCGAAAGAGACTTTTGTAATCCCCGAAGGCTATTACTCATCCGAGCAAATTGCAACGACCTATCAGATGAACAGGAAAACCATTTGCAGACTGTGCCGTGAAAACGACATTCCTAAAATCAGTCACGGTGGGTTCAACTATTACGAACAACTATCAGTTGACCGATTCTTTGCCAAGTACAAAGCGGCTGACAATATCAAGGAATGGATTGGTGCGGAGCAAATGGAAGAAATCTACGGCATGAGCAAAGATGCCCGATGTTCGTTTGTGCATCGCCATAAAATCCCGTCCCGTGTCGTATATGGCAAAGTCCAGTATTCCAAAGACCATATCGACATCATCAAAAACGGTGGCTTCGACCAACGGGAAAGGTATTACAGCGTAACCGAAGCGATGGAAAAATACGGCATTCGCAGGGATGATGTCTACAATTATGCGAGGTACAACAGCATACGGAAGATGCACCACGGCAAGTCGATGTTCCTGCTGAAAGAGGATTTTGACAAAGTTATGGCTGAAAAATCCAGCATCTGAGAATTATTCTGCACAGACAAGAATCATTTTCAGTAATGGCAGTCATCAGCATTGTTTCATTGTATTGGTTTGCAACAGATTATTCACCAATTATAATATTTATCATTATGCACGAATGTAAAACTGTAACATTGAGGACAAGACCTCTAAAGAAAAACATGTTGTCGTTCTATCTGGATTATTATCCCGGTTATCGCGACAAAGAGAGTATGAAGGTAATCCGTCATGAATCTTTGGGCATCTACATCTATGCCAATCCAAAGAACCAACGGGAACAGAACTTCAATGCCGTCATGTCGGAAAAGGCGGAAGCTATCCGATGCCGACGTTTTGAATCCATCGTCAATGAGCGGTATGATTTCTTTGACAAGAGCAAGATGAAAGGAGATTTCCTTGCCTATTATAAGAAGACACTCCGCAAGCACGACCAGAAATGGGAGTTCGTCTATCTGCATTTCAGCAATTTCGTGGGTGGCAAATGCTCATTCGAGGAGATTAACGTGGACTTATGCAACAAGTTCAGGGAGTATCTGCTCAATGCGAAGCAACTGAGACGTCCGGAGCGTCCCATATCACGCAATTCAGCCGTGGGCTACTGGTCCACATTCAGAGGATTCCTCAAAATACTCTATCGCAACAAGTTAATTCACTCCAATGTAAACGATTTTTTGGAAAAGATAGAGCCGGAAGATGTAGTCAAAGACTATCTCAGCGTAGAAGAACTGTACAGATTGGCAGAAACGCCCTGCAAGATACCGGTTCTGAAAACCGCCTCGTTGTTCTCTTGCCTGACAAGTTTGAGAATAAGCGATATTCTCACATTGCAGTGGGAAGAAATCGTTGACTTTGCAGCCGGAGGCAAATGCGTATATACTGTCACTCAAAAGACAAAGACAGAAGATATCATCCCCATCAGTGATGAAGCCTTGCAATTAATCGGCTATTCCCCGGAAAAGACAGGGCTGGTATTCAAGGGACTGAAAAGATGCTGGACACAATACCCCATGAAAGAGTGGATTCGAACTGCCGGTATCACCAAAAACATCACGTTCCACTCGTACCGGAGAACATTTGCCACTTTGCAGGCTGCTGCCGGAACGGACATCCGGACCATTCAAAGTATCATGGCGCACAAGAGCATCACCACTACCCAACGATACATGAAAGTAGTGGATAGCAACAAGCGAAAAGCCAGCAATAAAATCTCACTGATTCGTAAGAGCTAACGGACATAAACACCGCTTTTTTATATGGTTAGAGTATGATTTCTGAGTATGATTCATATTCTAACCATAATTATTTATAAATATCTGTCCAGCAACCATTAGTATTTATGGTTATATGGAAATTAGTGCTGAACTTTGTGGCATAGAATTGTAAACAATCACAACTATATGGAGAATAACGTACAGGTTCAGAAAACAGCGGACATCAGCAGTCTGGTTGGTGTGGTAATCGTTTCACTCTCGGCACTCACCGCATACAATCTTGGAGAAAAGTTCAATCACTACATTCTGTTTGATGTCACCATTTTTATTATTTCTTTGGTAATGCTCATTGTGACCTTTGCCGTATTCCGCAAAGTAATGGCAGGACTTTATAAGAGTATTTCAAATAGTGCTATAAATGAGCAAGTACAAAGTAATTGTTCGCAAGAGGTTAGCCCAAATAATTCTATAACAGAGACTCAACCGGTTATACTGGAACAAATGCCTGACAGTTTGGAAAAATACGAGAGTATTCTCGTGGAAGAGCAGCTGAAAGAGGTGAAGCGGAAAAGGGATACCATGATAGCCATCCGTGAATATGTGGTGGAAAAGACCTTGAAATATCTGTCAAAGGAGAATATCAGCACGTTATTCCACAATATCGAGTGTCTTGCCGAAAATCGGGTGACAGACTGCCAGCCAATCCATTCATCGAAAGAATCAAAACTCAGTTCTCCATCTTTAAGACATTTGGCTTGGAATATCGGAGAACGGCTTGGAGTCTCCCGTCGCGACAGGGCGGTATTCATCAAATCATCTTTCCCATACGAATTGCGAAACGCTGATATAGAATATCTGGAAGCCAATTTGCGTGTTAATGCCCAATGCGACATCCCTATTGACGTGCCGGACAAAGGGGATTTCCGCTTTCATAACAATACTTGAGAATTAAACCGTGCAGACGGTAATCATTCTTCCGGCTGACGAAATTCTGCAAGATTTCATTCTGTTGGTTTGCAGCATATTAATTTAAATTATTGATAATATGACTGCAACTGAGTTAACTTTTAACGACCTGCCGAAAGTGGTAGGCGAACTATGCGAGCGAATCGCAAGTATGGAAAATTTGCTTAGGGACACTCTTAACCGTCAAAGCGAACCAAAGGAGAATCTGCATGTACCTATGACGGTACAGGAAGCCTGTACTTATCTGAAAATGCCGGTCTCCACCTTTTATTACAAGATAAAGAAGGACAGCATTCCTGTAATCAAGCAAGGAAAGCACCTCTATATCTATCGTGACGAGCTCGACAAATGGCTGGAAGCATCACGCAAAACGTCAGTACCTCTCACATACGATGAGGAAAACGAAGCAATGTATTCCTCACATCGTCGCAAGCCTAACCCTAAAAACTGGTGAGTATGGAAACAACAGCACCCATTGAAGATTTTGCTCAGGTCACAGTGAGATGGCAAGATACCATGCTCAGCTTGGAAAAGGAGTACGAGCAGGAGCCGGAAGTTCTGAAAATAGGTGGAGTGCCTGTCGGGACATTGGGAAATTTCAGTGCATCCATTGGCAAGGCAAAAAGCAAAAAGACTTTCAATGTTTCCGCTATGGTGGCAGCTGCTTTGTCCGGAAAGGAAGTCCTTAACTACACAACGGACTTCCCAGAAGGAAAGGACCGCATCCTTTACATTGACACAGAGCAGAGTCAGAACCATTGTATGATTGTGATGCATCGTATCATGAAACTGGCAGAGTTGCCGGCCAATGAGGATTGCGGCCGTTTCTATTTTCTCGCTCTACGCAAATTCAATCCGAAGGAGCGTTTGGCTATCATAGACGATGCCATCAGTCAGATTGAGGGTCTCGGTTTCGTGGTGATTGACGGAATCCGTGACTTGGTTTATGACATCAATTCACCGAGTGAAGCCACGTGCGTAATCTCCAAACTCATGCAGTGGACTGACGAACACCAGATTCATCTTCACACCATCCTTCACCAGAACAAAAGCGATGAAAATGCCCGTGGACACATCGGCACGGAAATCAACAACAAAGCGGAAACAGTCATTCAAATCGAGAAAGACAAGGACGACAGTAATATCAGCAAAGTGGAAAGTGTGCATACCCGTTCCAAAGACTTTCTGCCATTTGCCTTCTGCATCAATGACCAATCACTTCCCGAACTTCTGCCGGACTATGTGCCGACAAAGAAGAGCGCAGGTCGTCCCAAGCAGGAACCGTTCTCCCCTTATAAAGACATCCATGAAGCCGTCCACCGCAAGGCTCTCGAACTGGTCTTTGACGGAAAAGAGATGATTTCAGGATATAAGGCTCTGGAAGAAGAACTGACCACTGCCTACGAACTGGCAGGAACGAAATTGAATCACAACAAGATTGTAGAGCTGATAAAGTTCCTCACAAACAAACGGATGGTAGTTCAGGAAAGCCGTGGCATCTATCGATTCATGCCGGATTACCATTATTGACTCTCCACTTGACTTTATTCTAAAAGTGTCCATTCGTATATAAGCCAAAGTTTAAGCGCAACGACTGGTTTCATGATAACTCACGGAACTGGTCGTTACCATTGACTGGGCTTGCCCGTTGTACGGACATTATCTTATATGGGTAGCCTAATCCCCCAAGCAACCAATCGGTCGTTTGAGATTGCCAAATCCTTCAGCAAGCTGATTGATAAGAAAAATGCGTTATTTGGGCATTTTTTCTTTTCGCCAGCCTCCTTATACAATTCTCGACAAAAAAGCGAAATTTGCATGCTTAATTGCGTTATGGGCTTGCCCATTATACAAAACTTATTGAGTTAGGGTAACTCAATACCCCAAGCGATAAATCGCTCGTGAGATGTTGCCAATCTCCAGCAAGCAGGATTGAACTTTATAGCAATTATGGAGTTCGTTTTCACTCCATGTGCATCGTATTTTAGAGTGTCATCCAACACCTTTGTAGGCTCTGTTTGACAGATACCATAGACAAGCGTATTTCAGTAGTTCTTTTATGAGCTCTTTTGTGAACTCAGCAGTTTCTTTCAGGAACACTTCATCACCTTTAGGAACTTATTTCCGTCTTTCAAGAACTGTTTTTTACTCTTTTACGAACCCTTTTAGGAATCGTTTTTGACTTTTAGTTGCCACCAACTCCAATCAGTTAAGCGATACGAATTTGCCACATCTCCAAGGCTGATTTAGCCAACCTCCTGATGGCATCATAATTATTCCACATCCAATGAAGGAAGGCTATTATCCTCAAATCTATCAAAGTCCGATTGGAAAAGACGGTCTTGAATAATCCTGTACTTTTCAAACTCAGATTCAGCAAACTCTTTGGCATATTCGGCAGAAACTTTTCCGCTATCCTGTAATATAGGGCCATCAAATAAATTAATGAATTTGTCTATTCGCTTTGCCCAATCTTCCATTGTCATAGGTATATGACGCATTGCCATACTTTCTGCCATATCAAGGGACGCATTGACTATCCTGCCCATTTCTTCCAATTCTTTTTCTCTCAAATAGTTCTTGGCTACAGACACATCTGTTTTGACAATTTTTCCATTCGGAGCATTCTCCCATGTAGTCAATCCCATATGTTCCTTTTCCGCATTGGCACGCTCAACAATAAGTTCAGCTGCTGTATGTCCATGCACAGCATAGTGCATTTTGTTCTGTACCTTCTTGAAGAAAAGACGGGTTGTCGGAGCATCCTTGTTATAGTCTATTGCCGTAGCATAGATATCCGTGAGCTTCTGATAAAAACGACGCTCACTCAGCCTGATCTCCCTTATTTCGGCAAGCAAATGTTCAAAGTAATCCACACCTAAGAAAGCCCCGTTCTCCATTCTCTTGTGATCAAGCACATAACCACGGATAGCAAACTGACGAAGCACAAACGTACACCACTGTCGGAACTGGGTTGCTCGAACAGAATTGACACGATAACCGACACTGATAATCGCATCGAGATTATAGAACATCGTTTGATAATTCTTCCCGTCTGCGGCAGTTGCCGAGTTTTTCTCGGTAACTGAATCTTTGACAAGTTCCCCGGATGCAAATATATTTTTTAAGTGCAGTCCAATATTGTCAGTAGAGCAATCAAAAAGCTGCGCCATTGCCTTTTGCGTCGCCCAAATGGTTTCATTCTTATACATCACCTGAATCCCATCCTCTTTGCTTTCAAGCATGAAGATGAGAAACTCTGCTGTACTATTTCGTATTTCTATATTCTTTGGCATAAAATGTTACGATGGCTATATCGGTTGGTTATCATCATCTACAATTTCAACAATTTCTCTGCAAAAGGCTTCTTGTGAAATTAGAAGACTCAAAACACGTGTGAAGTTATTCAATTCTCTTTCTTCTGTAAGTTGTTGTTCTTGTGTTTTACCAATATGGCCTACTCTGAAATACATGTCAATTGCCTTGTCAATACCACTCAGGATAGTTGGCATATCTGCAATAATTGCTTCATCCTTAACATTACCTTCAGAGGTGGATTCGACATAAATCGGATAACTACGGTGAACAGTTGTGATTGGGCAAGATTCAAAATGTATTTTTCGGAAATATATTGTTGCTTGCCTTTTCATATCAGCATCAAGAGTCCTTGGGATAACAATTCTAATCTTCGCGGATTTGTATACTTTATCCCCAATTTGAATTTTATCACCTTGTCTAATTATCTCATCTGCCAACAATTTGATGAAATTTTCAAAATAAGAAATTGCGATTACAGTAGAAGGCAAAAGCCCCAGATGTCCTAAAGCAACTTTTTCATCAATTTTCTTTTTAAGATTTGACAGTTGTGTTTCAAAGTCCTGACTAGGTATTTTGTTCCCATCTTGGTTATAAGTTGTCGTATAAGATAATAATGTAATGCCTAATATATCAGATGGTATTTTAACCGTATCTTCTTTAATGATATAGGCTCTGTCTATTCCAACTCTTCCCAAAAAGAGTCCGTATTCAAAAAGTACATTATCTCTTGCCGTATTATATTCTTGATTGCGGATTTTGCTAATATCGTCAGCAGTGAAAACCATAAAACTGAAATCAAACAGACTGGCTGATTTGAGCAATGTTTCCAAAAAACCTTCATTGAATTGAAATATGCCGTCATTCCAAATATAACAATCATAATCTTGCTCAAAGAATGTTCTAATTCTTTGAGCAACAATTAGCCCCTCAGTAGAAGAACCTATAAATATTCTTGGTTTCATTATTTTATATCGTTATAAATTTTCCAAACTTCATTTTCTAGTCGCTTTAAATTTTCAAGCTTAGACGGATTATATCTAAATATGTATTCTGTATCGTCAACAGATTTTAGATTATTTGCTTCTGATTCATTGTGGCTTAAATTATAAAGTTTATTCCATAATATACGAACCAAATCTAAGTAATGGGAATTACGATATAATTCGGTGTTAATATCATAGCAGATCGCATTTATATCAAAACTGGTTAGGTCTATATTTACTGATGCATCCGCTTTTACATTTTTAAGGAATCGAATCATCTTTTTGAGTCGTCCTTCGGTGTATGAACTTCTCGTGTTGATTCTATCTATACTGAGGAATGGATAGTCTGGTCCAAGACGATCATTCTTTTGTTTATCGTAAATGTAAATGCCTCTATATACATCGCCATTTCCACTAATGTATCCAAAAGAATCATGCCATGAAGCAACAACAACGTCAACATCACGATGTAGGTTTTGGTTCGTTATACGTATGGATTTTGATTTCGTAATATCGCATATTACATAATGAGATTGCAAAATTCTTTCGTCTTCCAAACGAAGTTGTCTTAAATCATAATTTGCATCTCCAGTATATCGATTAAAACTGTTGACCCAATTTTTTATTCGCATCGTTTCAGCATCATACGAATAGGGATGATTTTCAACAAATGCTTTAGCTTTGCTGTAATCTGTGTCTTGAAACTTGCTTGTAATTGTAAGCAAGTCAATATCACTCGCACCACGAATATGAGTTCTTGTCATTACGGAACCCTGATACCGAAAATCGACACTCTGCTGTAGTTCTCTTTGTAAATGTGATTTCGCATTTTCACCTGCTTCTAAAGTCTTGTTCGTATATATAGGGTCAACTTCATTCATGGCAAGCTTTACATATTTTGCAATATCCTTGTCTATGCCAGAAAGGGAAGAAATGGAATTCAGTCGGACTTCTCTAAGAGAATCCGGATTGTATCTACTTTCGATACGATTAATAAGACTAGTATAATCAGCCATAATTACACTTTTAATGGTTTAACTTGATTTATCGCCACAAAATTAATTCGCATCTATGCAGCCTTTTTGCATAGCAAATTTAAAGTTGAAAAAATCACATCTAATTGCTTCTTTTTGAAGAATACTCAGATGCTCTCTCTGCTACCATACGACTATCAGCTTCTTCTTCCATTATGGTGTATGTTTTAGGCGACCTGTCAATCTTGATATTAAACTTATCTTCTACCATTTCGAGCTCTGTAATGTTTTTAAATGTCACATACATAAACATAGTGGTCACAACATGAATCCCTAATTGAACTTCTTTTGCATCAAGACTCTTAGCTTGATGGTTTTCTTCGTTTCGTAAGTTCACAAGAATATCAACATACTGTGCAAACTTCTGGTCGATGGGCTTGTCACTATATTGCAGTTTGTTTAGTTGCATACAATACAAAGCATTACTCAAAGCAGCATATTCGACTTCTCCATTTTTATCAGTAACCTCTTTATCCTTAATAAGGAAATGAAGCTTCTTTAAATACGATTCATAGCCTGTTACAAGGGTCTTAAGATAAATGCGTTTCTCTGCCAAAGTAAGGGTATTCGGACTACAATAAAGTTTGAACATAGCATTGAGTAATGTATCAGCCAAACCATTATATTTGCTAATGCTGAATACTCTTATAACCTTTATCATCCAGACGAATGCCTCTTCGAGTGTTCTGCTTGTTCCCGCTATTCCAACAAATTCCTCCCGGATTAAAGGAATCATTCTACTTTGCAGATTCTCTATAGTATAGGCTTTTTCCTCCTGTTCACGATAGCGTTCATATATGGCATGTCCCATCTGCTCCATCAGAGTCTGATAAAACTCTTGATTTTCAAATAATTTACGATAAGCATCGGTCTGTGTCGTATAGCACTGCTGAGCTGCTTTACTGAAAATATCAGGGAAAATGCTTTCTACAAATTGACTCTCATCGTTACCAACAGCTTGTTTCTGCATTTTTTTCGTTGCAGACTTCTGTATAAGGTCAAATATACCTTCCACCATTACTCGGTCGGCTTCAGAGAACTCACCTCGGAACATAATATTTACCTTGGCAATAATGTTGTCAAGCAAATCACGAGCGTCTTCAGGTTTACGACCTGCTCCAGGATTTTCTCCCTTAATCTCAGGCTTGTCACCATCCAAAGATATGTGCATCATTTCATTTGCCTTGATAGTATTGTTTACAAGACGCACCTTTTTGTCCAAATCAACTCTTTCTCGCGGATTCTTGGGTAACACACGATAGAAGTAATCGGCAAATATATATGACTTCATTAACGAGCGATCAAAGGTACGGGCGATCTGCGCCATATAAGCGTAGAAACGAATAAAATTCTTAATCTTGCCACGTACAGCAAAACGAGTTTCTTCGTCCAGTTCTTCAAACCTATCTACAATTGGTTTCAATGCATTGGATAATGCACCAAGTTTTGATTTGTTTGTCTTGTCCTGTGTAGCAATAAACAATTCATAGAATTTTACTTCATCTTCAGTACTCCATAGGTGGTAAATTTCGATGTCTTTGTGAAACTGATATACATAATTCACATCCACAGGATTGATTAATTCTGTACCTTTATAGAAAGGCTCAAATGCAGTTTTAATCTCTTCGGAGCTGTTTACGAAGTCAAACACGTATGTATCTTCTTTCAATGGATTGGAACGGTTCAGGCGAGATAATGTCTGCACTGCTTTTACATTTTTCAGTTTCTTATCCACGAACATGGTATGGAGCATCGGTTCGTCAAATCCGGTTTGATACTTATCCGCGACAATTAGCATGTTGTAGAAGTCACTGGCAAAGTAGAGCGGAAGTTTATCTTCTGAGATACTTTTATCTCCCCTCGTATTGAGTTTTGACTCAGTGTATTCCACACCGTTATATTCCACCTTGCCGGAAAATGCCACCATCGGATTGATGTCCGTAATATGATGTTTTTTGCAATACTCCTTAACAGCAAAGAAATAGCGAACAGCATGAGCACGGCTGGAAGTTACGACCATTGCCTTGGCTCTTCCTGCCATATTTTGAAGTGTCACTTCACGGAATTTCTCAACAATAATGGCAGTTTTCTTATTGATAGTATCCTTGTGATTATCATGGAACGCTTTCAATGCAATCGTTGCTGGCGTCTCTTCGTAATCTGGGTTATCCTCTGATTGACGAGCTATCTCGTATGAAATCTGATACGTAGTATAGTTTTTCAGAACATCCTTGATAAATCCTTCTTCAATAGCCTGTAACATAGAGTAGTTGTGATAGGCCTTGTATTTATCCTTGTCGGGAGTCTCTCCTTTCTCCACTAAAATGCCGAAGGTCTGAAGTGTTTTGGGTTTTGGAGTGGCGGTAAAGGCATAAAAAGAGAGGTTATTATGCTGGCCTTGACTTAACAAGTCGAGCATCAACCGGTCTTGTTCTTTCTCCAATTCTTCTACGCTTCTGTCTTCCCATTCGGCAAGTTCCCTTAGGGCTTCGTCTGTATCTGCCAAAGCTGCTTTCAACTTTTCCGCACTCTTACCGCTTTGACTTGAATGGGCTTCGTCCACCACAACGGCATAGTGATTACCGCTATGCGAGGTAATTTGCTCATAGATTTGAGGGAAGCGTTGTAGCGTAGTAATGACAATACCTGTTTTATCTGCATTGATGGCATCACGCAACTTTTCACTGGCGTTTGCATCTTTTTCCGTGATAGTGGTTACTGTACCCTCGACATGCTCAAAACCGAGAATCGTGTCCTGAAGTTGTTTGTTCAACACCCGGCGGTCTGTTACTACAAACACGCCTTTGAAAATGTGATTGTTGTCTTTGTCGTGTAAAGAAGAAAGCCGGTAAGTTAGCCATGCAATAGAATTGGATTTTCCTGATCCGGCTGAGTGCTGAATCAAGTAATTGCAACCGGAACCATTATGTTCAGTATCCGTAATAAGTTTTTCCACCACATCCAGTTGGTGATAACGAGGAAAAATAATCTTTACGCTTTTGTCTGTCACCTCTTTCTCCTTGCCATGCTTGTCTTTGATAATGGAAATCTTTTCCTCTTCCTGGCGCATGATATAACGTTGGAGGATTGCCAATAACACATCTCTGCGTAGCACATCTTTCCACAGATAGGATGTCACATATTCGGCGTCATCACATTGTGTATTGCCTGCACCACCTACATTTCCGGCACCATTGCTGCCTTGGTTGAAAGGCATGAAGAATGTTTTTTCACCCTTCAACTCGGTTGCCATTGCTGCTTCATACAGATCGCAGCCAAAATAAGCAAGAATACGATTGTCAAAATGGAATAGAGGCTCTTTCGGATTTCTATGCGTCTTCCATTGTTCAATGGAGTCACTTAAATCTTGGTTGGTAAACTGGTTTTTCAGTTCTATGGCCACGACAGGAATGCCATTGAGGGAGAGTACCATGTCGATGGAATTCTTCACATCCTTGCTATACACAAATTGACGTGTACATTCCAAAATATTCTTGTTGTACTTTTCAATAAGTTCCGGATTAAGCGTTGACGTAGGAGCGAAGAAGCATAGCTTCAATGGAATACCAAAGTCGTTGACCCCATTGCGCAAAGTATGTATCAGACCATACTTCAGAATGTCTCCTTGTATAGTTTTATACAATTGTGTTTTTGCACCGTTACCATATTTGCGTTCAAACCTTTCCCATGCTTTTGGCTGGGAGTCTTTGACAAAGCGAATCAGGGTATCAAGGTCTATTGCTTTTTCCCTGTCGTATGTAGCCTGACTTCCTTTGGTATAGCCACCTTCAGTGAGTAGATATTGTTCAATATCCGCCTCAAAGTTCTTTTCGTGTAAGCCTGTATGTGTCATAATGTGATTAATCTTTTTTAGAGTAAGTCCTGTTTTTATTACCTCCGTGAACTTCCAAATATCCGAATTCAGTCAATTGGCGCAGATAACGTTTGGCTGTTGTTTCGGTGAAGCCGAAAGCACTGACAATAGTTTCGGTCTTTATTTCGTCTTTATCGGCCATAAATAATAAAATATCGACCAATTTCCCTGCAAGGGATGGCTTTATCGACCATTTATCGACCATTTTCTTGGTCAAATCTGTCTTGTCGACCACCTCTACCGACTTGACATATTGTTCGATATCATGTTTCAAATGAGTGCAATGCAACTCGGTCATGCAATTAAGGAATATTTCTATATCCTCATTTTCTCTTGTATCAATTAAAGATTGAATATATTCTCCTTTGTCTTCCTTCAAAACCTTTGTCGGCAATACATCATATTCCATTTGCAAGAGGTTCATTAGCAGGCGGCAGGTTCTGCCATTCCCATCAGCCCAAGGGTGAATGGTTACAAGTTCGTAATGTGCCCAAAAACTCAGTTCATATATAGCTGCGATGTCACTTGTATCAAGTGCTTTACGACGGGCATTAAGTTCATTACAAAATGCATCCAGCTTCTGAGGCACTTTCATCCAATTCATGTACGAGCGACCACCGGCTCCAGCTGTTACATTCAGTTTACGCAACTCTCCTTTTGAAGCATCAAAATGACCACCCAAAGAATTATATTCGGAGCCTGTTCTTGCCATGACTTTGGAAGCGAGCAGAATCAGGGTGTCAATAGTGATGTCTTCGTGATTTTTTATCCATTCTCTGCCGTATTCGTAGGCATTTTTCAAGTCAAGGTTCATCAACTGCTCAACCATGGGTTTACCTTTTGCTGTAATACCCTCGTCAAACAGAAGCTGAGCTTCAACTTCAGTCACTGTGCTGCCCTCAATAGCCGTGGAATGGGTGATAATTGAGTAGAGATAGAATTTGTCGTAATCTATCTGATTCGATATTCCCAATTCTTTGTGCTGCTTAAGTAGTTGCAGCAGTAAGGTTTTATTGTCTGCTTTCATGGCTTAAACTCGTTTCTTACCGGTAACATACTCATAGATAATGCTCTTTTTATAGTTTTTCAGCTCTGCAATTTTCTCCTGCTTCAGAGAAATCAGAGCATCGATTTGGGCTGTTTTCTCATCGAGGTATGAGGTAATGGCTCGCTGCTCGGAAAGATGAGGTAGTATCACCGTTGTTTGATTTATAATAGATTGTGAAATGCTGAGCACTTTAATACCACTAACACGACTCCTGATTTGGCTTCTCCAACAATTTGTTAAAAACAAATATGCAAGATATAAATTAGAACTTTTACTTTGAGCATGTGCAATAACAGAATGATAACCAGCATAAAGTCCTATTTCTTTATCAATATAAACGCAATTTCCACATCCTTCTAAATCTTCAGATGTGTCAGCAAAAATAAAATCTCCTATATGTACTTTTGCCAAAGGACTATTTAATGTCATTTCTACTGGAACAAATCGAATAAGGCTATCAACTATTTGAGTACCTTTATTTTGTTTTGAATGGACCTGTCCGTAACTGATAACAGGAACACCTTCATTTACTAAGTCAGCTTTTGTAAATGAGAGGCCTTTCCCAGTTTTAAAAATGTATTTAAACGGTTTTACATCCCATCCCTCTGGTATCTCACCAATCCACTCAACCCCGCTATCCTTCATTTTCGCATTAGAATCAAGTCCTTTGGTGACAGTTTCAGTAATTACTGACTGCTTGTAAGCCTGTAATTTGACAATCATTTCCTCCTGCAAAGTAATCAAAGAATCTATTTCCACACATTTCTTGTCAAGGAAAGAGGCAATGGCTTGCTGCTCATGAATAGCAGGAAGAATTATCTTACAACAGTGTAATCTATCTTGTCGTAGATTAATCCTTATAAAGCCCTTTGCTTCTCGTCTTACTAGTTCCCTTGAAACATGAGAAGACAGATAATAGAATAAGAACTTAGGATAAATGTCTTGATTGGTAATTCTTAAACCTTTGCTAAAACTGTTTAATCCTAGATTATCAATACTATCTTCAAGAATCGCAGGTTTTCCTATTCCATCATAGTCTTCAGAACTCATCAAAAACAATAAATCATTTTTCTGAACAAGATTTTGATTTTCATCGTTAGATACTTTTACCTTATAAAGCTGATTCGGGTTAATGATAGAGTTATTAAAGATATTTGTAAATGGAATGAAAAGCATATATGATTCGTTATCGTCTTCAACATTAAAATCATCACCAGCCTTACCAGTTAAACCTCCGTAAAGAAATCCAACATTTTTTAGACGCATTGTCTTCCAACTTTGAGGTATATTTGGAATCCATTCAATACCACTATTTTTATATGTGTTGTAAGTATTTACCATAATTATCCAAATATACTTTCCATCAACTCACTTTCCTGTGCCTCTAACTCTTTCAAATGCGCAAAGATATCCTCGCTTTTGCGTGGAGCTACATATTTATAAAACTCACGAGTAAACGGTATCTCATAACCAATCTTAGTTTTCTTCTCGTCAATCCAAGCGTCAGGTGCGTATGGCAGAACGTTCTTCTGCATATATTCGTCAATATCCTCGGTCCAAGGGACAATCTCCGTATCGCGTTTCTTGGAATCTGGCTGTGGCTTACCTTTTTTTAGGATAGGCTCTCCCGTTGCTTCATCAAGTAAAGGACGCTCTACTGTAAGTTTTGAATACTTGAAATAATCATTATCTAACACTTTGCTTTCAACCGTCAATATCTCGTCCTCACTATGGTAAGTCCAATCGGTAAAATCTTTGTAAGCCTCGATGATAAGTTCACGGCAACGGTCACTTATCTCCACACGCTTATTGCCCAGACTCTTTCGACGCTTGTCATAACATTGGCTTGTATCTATAAGCTGGACTTTACCTTGACGTTCTTCGCTTTTATTCTTGGTGATAAGCCAAATATATGTAGCAATACCGGTATTGTAGAACAAGTCGTTAGGCAACTGAACGATAGCCTCCAGCCAGTCGTGTTCCAACAAATAGCCACGGATTTCACTTTCGCCACTGCCGGCATCTCCTTTGAAAAGACTGCTGCCGTTCTGAATGATTGCCATGCGGCCTTCATCGTCTTTCAGTTTGGCTATACCATTGAGCAGGAACAACATCTGTCCATCACCAATGGCAGGAAGTCCGGGAGCAAATCTACCGGCTTTACCAAGGTTATGTTCTTTTTCCACTGCTTCTTTTGAAGTTTTCCATTCTATACCAAAAGGCGGGTTTGAAATGATATAATCAAACTTATAACCGGAGAACTTGTCATCTCCAAGAGTATCTCCTTGACGCATATTGTCTGCATTGCCGCCCTTAATAAGCGTATCGGCTTTGGCAATGGCAAAGGTCTGGTTGTTCAATTCCTGTCCGTAACTTGTAATCTCCGCTTCTGGGTCAATCTTCAGAAAACGTTCAGTCAGGCAACCCAGCATCTGACTTGTACCCATAGCCATGTCATAGATAGAAGCAGTAATACCTTCACGTTCCAACTTCTGTTCATCATTGCCGACAAGCAGTTCTGCCATGAGGTAGATAATATCACGGGCGGTAAAGTGCGCTCCGGCCTGTTCGTCATAGCTTTCTGAGAATTTGCGCACAAGCTCTTCGAAGATGTAACCCATATCCACACTTGTAACCAGATCTGCTCCGAGATAGGCTTTGGAGGTGCAGAACTCTTTAATGACAAGATACAGCACATTGTTATCAGCCATCTTTTGCAGTTCCCGGTCGAAGTCCATGCGATGGATGATGTCGATTACATTTTCAGAAAAATGATTGAGATATGATTCAAAGTTCTCTTTGATATTCTCAGGGTCGTTCAGCAGACTTTGAAATGTGAATGGGGAGAGGTTATAGAATTGCTGACCGGCAGCTGTCTCCAAAAATCCCTTTTTCACTACTATGCCATCTTTGTCAAGTTTGGCATTTGTATCAAGAACAGCCTGCTTAGCAGGTGCAAGGGTATCTTCAAAGCGTTTGATAACGCACATTGGGAGAATGACATTACCATACTCGTGAGGTTTATAAACACCTACTAACTTATCTGCAATAGCCCAGATAAGATTTGCTTTCTCTTGAATATTGATTGTCGTTTGCTGTTGTATATTGTTGCTCATATCTTTTCTTTTAGTTTTCTACTTTTACTTTGGCATAATACGGAAAGTCTGCAACATCTTTCCCTTTATTGATGTTGACTTCGGTGATTGTGGCATTCTTTCCTATATACTTCGCAAAACATGGAGCTAAGCGGCAATTCAGTATGTATGGTCCGTTTTCGCCAGCTAAAATCGTTGATTGTTGCCCGACTGGAGAAGTGGTAGGATCATTGATAGATGGGACAGAAGTGGAGACGGTCCTTTTCATCTTTCTATTTGCTTCCTTATCTGGGTGTTTATCAACGAATGCCCCAAAGGATTTAATCACATGGCATAATTGAAGAACATATGAAAAGTAAAGTTCTTTTTCACTTTCTGAAATTTCCAAATCCTTATCGTCTATTGTATATGGATGCTCTTCATTTGTATGCGAGTCGGTATTGGTAAAATTGATTATCTGCAATGTAATATTTCCAATAGATTTTGGAAATATTGTATCATCCTCAGAACCGTAACGTAATTCGCTATGCTTTGTTACTAATCCGGACATATAACGATTAGACTCCAATAAATTAAGTTGATTATCCCGCTCAAAACATTCCTGTGGCAGAAGTCCATAGTTAAATGCGGTACGAAAGATGTACTCCATCACTTTACGAAGCGGATTTCCCTCATATTTAAATTGCCAGTTATCAGCAGGAAAATAAAACGCACAAAGCATATCCATCATTATGGCGCGTGCCTCCTTGCATATAAGTTTGCCTTCTCCAAGGTACTTAAAAACGCTTTGAAAATTGTAGGCTATAATGTTCTCGTTCTGGACATTTGCCACTTTAAGTATGTTTGTAAACATAGCATCGACCGAATTAGAGGAATTATCTATGGCATCTTTTAGGTAAACCATATTTCCCCATTCCTCTTGGTGTGCCGCATGGTCTCTTTGTGCTATTTGAATCACATCATCAAATTTGCTCATTGTACCTGCGGAAAGAATGTACCAAGGCTTTACTTGTCTTTTTTCTCCAAACATACGAGCTAACGATGCAATTACAGACGGAATAAAGAATTCATCAGTCTTATTATCATCTTTTCCATATTTGCAATTTGCATCAAGAATAATAGAAGAATAGGATTTGAAGTTCTTTTTGAGTTCCAATTCTGCCTCTTCCCAATTAGTAAAAGGAATGAGGTCTATTCCTTTTTCATCTGCAACACTTTCAAAACCTGTTGCAAAGATTTCATCTTGGGTTCCACTTAGATCGTCTACCCACAAAACTTTATATCTGATACCACTCATAATTCTCTAAACTAAATTAAAAGGATGCAACAATACTTGTGTTCTTAAAGATGAGTTTGTAAGTGATACAAAATTCATCGTTAGGACAGGATATCAATTCTGCTTCACCATTGAACTCTCTCATTAACTTGCGAACTTCATACCCACCTATACCATAATGGCCATGGCCCTCTTTTGAAGATACGCCATATGTGAGTACATTCTCACTGTCGTAACCAGTGGCCAGTGGATTACCATTGTTGGAAATAGTTACGATGTAATTCTCACCTTCGGACAAAATGTCAATCTTTACTTTATTCTTTGGATTTGCTGCATTCTCAAACCCATGGCTACAAGCGTTGTTGATTATATTGTCAAAAATAATGGTCATAGCCTCTATTGGAAAGTTAATGTATTCCAAAGCATCGCCTTCTTTGAGAACAACATCCCCATCCTCGTCGAGGATTGTTTGCGTTGCACGATGTGCCATACTATCAAAAATATACTGGAAAACGGGGCTCTGATTTTTTCTAATATACTCTTCAATGAAGTCTACTAATGAGATATCTTGACTTTGCATACCATACCCACTATCCAATTTGGCAATTTTGGCTTGCAATTCCTGCATGATAGACTGCAAGTTTGTGTATATGTCAGAGACCTTTGTCTTATGAATCGTACCTACAATAGCATTGTCATCTACAATGCCATTACCATCTCTACGAGCACGCTGCAATACTTTCATCCAGTTGTTGAGATTGAAAATTGTTTGCCCAATAGCATGCTTTTTCATGTGAATGTCACGGCGAAACGACTCTGCTGATTCCAAAAGTTTACGATCTGATTCAGTCAAGCTGCTTCTGGTGTCATCCTTACACAGATTTTCTTGTTGAGAAAGGAGTTTGGGTACAACAATACAAATAGATAAAATATCCTGCTGGCTTAAGCGTGATATAATTGCACCGGTAGACATTTTACGTGCCTGAAGTTCAGTTTCTTCGGACATAATACAGCGCAGCAAATAATCCTCCGTTACAATATTGGATTTTAGCTGGATTGCAATGACCTCATGTCTTAATGCAATTGGAGTGTTTTGGGAAATACCATGCACTCTTCCTACTTTAAATTTACCACCGATAAAACCAATAAGGAGGCTATCTGTCATAAGGATTCTGTATTCCTTTTTGTTTGAAACAGGAATGTCTTTACGATTGATATCACAGTTAAGATATGAAGCTGAAAGTTCCTTCATACCAATCAATGGGATATCTGTAATAGTATTTCCTTCACGTTCAAGAGGAACAATTGAAACAAGGTCTTCCAACTTAAACAATTTTTCCCCGTTATGCACTTTAGGCAGGGAAAAATTTACAAGGTAACGTGATGGCTGTAAATTGAGAACTTCAGACAAATTTTCTGCGGTTCCGAGCCATACATATTTCTCATCCTGTTTTAGAATGGTTTCAATGATACTGTCGGGCTTTAATGTCTCTTGCTTCCAGCCAGCTAAGTCTTTTGTCGCGATGAAAGCTTCACTTGAAGCATCCATAAGACAGATTTGTCCCTTGCCGTCTTTTTTAAGACAAAGAAGAACCATTGAGACAGATGTATATGGCTGGAAAAGTGCTGGTAAAGACATAACAACAGCAGAAAACATATTGTTACTTTCTTTCAAAAGTGTCTTGCGAAAATCAAACCACTCTCTACCAAAACAGAAAGATAAAGGCAATACACAATAAATCTCACCATCATCATTTAATGATTTTTCTGCTAAATTGAGGAATGTATTTGCTATGTTACGCTCTTCTCGCCCTCCTAATATAGGTGGAAAAGAGAAAATATAATCATATTTGCTCTTGGCAATATCGTCATTACCAACAGGTTCGATGATTATACAATTTCGACATCTCATGTTAGCTTCAATGCCTTGAGACAATAGCAAAATCTTAGAATATGCCCAAATTTCAGTGTTGATTTCGTCAGTGTCAAAATTGCACGGGTTTTCCTGATATAAGGCAAAAGAGCAAGTACCTGCAAACGGCAAATATATATGACTGCCAGGTTTGCAATTAGACATTTTCAAACATAGTTCGACTAATGACATTGGAGTCAGAAAATCCGTATTTCCAGTTTGGAATCCAATAGATTTAGGCAATTCTCTGGCGTTTGAAGAATTATAGAATACGTCATCATGCTGATGACAATATATAGCAAGAGCAGAAAACTCTGTGATAAGGACATCAAGTTCTTCGCTTGTATAATATGCAGACAGGTCAATTATGTATCTGTTCAGAATTCGTAATAATTCAGAATCAGCCTTTGATGTATGAGTATATACAGATACCAATAACTTTTTAAATATATTACTATCAAATGGACTTTTGGATATTGAACCATTTACATAGTTGTTTACGAGAGTCTGTGCCTTATCAGAAAGAGTAACGAACTGTGTCATGTCTAACAAAATTAAAATTTAACGTCCATTGTTTTGAATACTGCTACAAAATTCGCCTTCTGCTATGCAAAGGTTCTGCATAGAAAGATATTTTTTCATGCAGTCGTTGATTTTTCTACCAAATTCTTTCCTAAACCATGTAGGAGATAGAACTTCCACATCCGGTCCGAATGAAAAAATCTGCTGTTCTAGTTCCAAGGTATGATATACTGTAAGAGAAATAATACAATCCTTTTCACTTACTATTTTCTGCGATTTATGAATAGGCTTAGAAGTAACATATTTAAAGCGTTGCGGAGTAAACCTTAATACAATCTCTTCTAACTTGGCTTCATACGGTACGGTTACGCCAACCACATTGTCAAAATAGGAATTAAAATCAATGAACTCATTTTTCCGAAACACATGGTTACTTGTGGCTATATTTTGGATTCTGTCGAATGCAAGATTTTTAATCCGTTCTTCTTTCTCATCCAGCCCAAACAAATACCATCTTCCATTATATTGCTTAACAAAATATGGATGTAATGTATGTTGGTGATAGTTTCCATTGGCAGAAATATATTCAATATCCAAAGGCTGATGATTTATTGTTGCATCAATGATGTCTGAAAGGTATTCTAATCCTTTCAGTTGCTCGTTTTGTCCGAATGAAACAAGATTCTCTGCGTTTCCTTTGACGCCAAATCTAATTTCAAGATTGGATATAACTTCTTCAAGCCATCCGTTTGAAGGCAAACCTCTGTATTTACTTAACATTTCTATGGTTGAACGGAGGTTCTGTACCTCTGCTACAGACAGTTCGTTTCTGTAGATAGAAAAATCTGGTTCGGAATAACGATAGTAACACTTCTTGCCATCATACGGAATAGCTTCAAGGTATATGCCATCCGGTAGCATCTTGCGAATGGCATTGAAATCGCCACGCAACTGACGCACCATAATCATAGACTTGCTTCCATTCGCATCATAAAGTTTATCGTTGACTTTTTCCAATAAGTCTTCGATACTGTATTTATGATGGAAATCACTAAAGCATCGGTCTAAGACCATAAACCTATATTCCGCATTTTTGTTTTTTGGCATATTGTCAATCTCTTACATTGGTAAAATTTGTTGGAACTTTAAGATACATAGTGTCTTCTTTTGTTGAATGAAGTAAATCTTTCACATCGACATCAAGAACACTGGCAATCTGCAACAATGTTTCTAATCCTGGTTGCGATGTGTTGGTACACCATTTTGAAACAGTTGCCGGGTCTTTTCCTAATTGCTCTGCCAACCACTTGTTGGTTCGTTTCTTCTCAACAAGAACAACTTTGATCCGATTTATATCTTTCGTTACTTCCATTTTGGATTATATTATTTACCCTATTATGCAAAAGTAATGAATTTATTTCATTCAAGCATCATTCAAATTATATGATTTTCCACTAAAATTGCGAATTAGTTCAAGAATAATCATAAAACAGGAGTTTGCAACAATTGTTTTCAGTATCTTTGTATCCGATAATTTGCAAACAAGAACGTGATTTATTGATAAATATGGAAGTGCATACATTGGACAATTTTCATGAAGATTTTGAAACAGGCCGTTGGAAAGTCAGAAAATTTGTACTGCCAAAAGCATCCGATTACTTTTGGGACATAGAGAATATCACATGGGCTCAAACTGGACTAATCGATGCTTTTGGGGCAAATAGATTTTTTGATGAAGCTTCTCAAATGATTGCCAATTCAATATTCCTTTTTCAAAAGGGATTTTTTGATGCAGCATTTTATTCTCTCCGACAATCCATTGAGATTTCAATTGGCACACTGTATCTAACAGCGAATCCAGAAAAGATGAAAGAGTGGAATAGATTAGAGCCAGGTTTTGAATCTGGCAAAATGGCTGATTTTCTACGACAGCACGAACCCAACTTCAAAGAAATAAGAAGCAAAATGCCAACTTTCTTTGAAAACATACGTGCAGTCCAAAAAAAGACGAATAAATATGTACACAAACAAGGCTATTCATCTTTTTATACTACACAAAGCTATTCTTTCTCAGATCATCGTGAAGATAAAGTCTATCTTCAGATAGTTTCAGATTTTGAAGGAACTTTGAATGTTGCGATTGGTGCCGTTGCCATGTATCGTTTGGCTATAGACCCTTTACCCGTTATATTAATGGACGAAGAGTTGATGATGCGTTCCGGAGATTTTGTAACAAGACCATATTCAGAAGATTTTGTAAGCAAATACATTGGCACTGAAAATATCGAATTATACAAGCAAACCGATATTTATCAAGAATTTAAAAAGAGTATAATGTCCCATGAAAAACAAAATGAAGCAATCTTTAATATTATTCATTGGCAAATAATAGAAAGAAGTAAATTCGAAGATATCACCAAACAAATGCACCTACTGTCATACACAGATAGATTGGCTGTGATTATCGTAATGTCTTCCACAAAAATTCCACAAGTATATATTGAAGGTTGTTTCCATTATGTTTCAGATGTCAAAGCAATGCATTCAGATACGATTATTGGTTCTTCGTTTTATGAAGATTTCTTCGCTAACAAGGTCAACATCAGTTTCAATATACCATTTAAAAATGGATCGTATATATCCAGAATTAAGATTAAAGACAATTTTTCTTATATTGAATCTAATGAGCCATTTAATCAGCAAGAAATAGATTTATTAAACCACATTGCAAAAACATTTGAAGAAGCATATATTACACAAGAGAAAAAATTAAAGGACTGGCTGGAAGAACGGAAACAATACAACAAACGATAGATGGTGTATTCTGCCCCCCACACAACACTCAAACACCCTCGTAAGAAACAGTTACACGCTTACAACTAACCTCATCGACTCCAATTTTAGAAAAGTTTGATACCGCATTGTATTCTTTGCTATACTCAGCCTATCATAATAACAAGCAAAAGCACATCTCTTTTTTTATTTTATAATAGGTTATTGCTTTATTAATCTTCATCAAGATAAGTCCAGTCTTTAGTGGCATATTCCTTTTCAAACTCCTCCAAGTCTTCCTTGATGCGTTCACGGAAACTCTCTTCACTATCATCACCACTCATCATCCAATCTACACGAGTAGCATATATCTCTGCTATACGAATTTGCCGATATGCCTCCTTCATCACATCAATCGTCTCATTCGATAGTTCCAATACATCAGCATTATACGGATAATGGTCATAATAACAATGATGGATTGAGTACAATACCGGAATCTGTTCGTCATCAGGAACATCTGACATATATCGCTTTGTTGATTGGAATATTACCCCATCATCAAAGAATCGTCGGTCTGCATATTTTTGTTCTGCCTTGACAATGGTTTTGTCTCTCAGAAGAAAAGATTCCGCATCATCATAACAGCCAAAATCCATATAAGTTCTATAACTATGGTATGAGCCAAAGCAATCTTTCTCGTAAATAGTCCAATAGTCCGCTTGAACTTTCTCCGGCTTTGATTGTAAAGCCCTCGCAATATCGCGCTCAATAGTACCAGCAATCTCACGCATTGCGTATGTACTCCTATCAAAATATCCTCCGCTCATAGTTCTTTAATTTAGTCAATTCATTTCATCAACTCAACGACATTTTCCGGCAACATCGTATTCCCTACATCATCTTTCGGTGCATTCTTAAGAAATAAGACAGGGAGAATCTTGTAATTCTTGGCAAATGGCAGCAGGTTGGCTTTACGGAGAAGCTCGACTGTCTGCTGTTTGCCATTCTCCTGATTTGTCCATTTGCATTCGCCAACTAACAAATATTTTTTATCAAGCGACTCGGCCATCACGTCAATTTCGATTCGTTCCGGTTCTTTCCTCTCATTGAGAACCGGTCCCCACCAGCGCTTTGCCTTACCGTAAACAATTCCATTGACCATATTTCCCGTTACAGCGTCCCTGCATAGTTTTTCCCAATGCATACTCACATACTCCGAGAAATGAACTGCCAAAGCCTGTTCTAATGGCAAACGACGACCAAGCTCGATGAACGAACGGTTTGGTACAACAAACTGATAATAGAACGCCATAAATGGGTCTGCAATCTTATATAGGCTCTTTTTCGCATTCTTTTCGTCAATTCCGAACGGAACATCTTTTTCCAAGAATCCGAGATCGATAAGTTTCTTCAACGGAC
>ERZ1106963.1702-NODE-1702-length-25212-cov-14.032595_pt1 | contig 25212 bp, 25 predicted proteins | sample MGYA00403681_ERZ1106963 | MGnify/ENA primary metagenome ERZ1106963 (study PRJEB35170, sample SAMEA104062407) | human gut metagenome | biome: human gut; feature: human-associated habitat; material: faeces | place: Denmark | collected 2012-05-03 ...
TGGCTCGCTTTTGTCAAAAAGCGCCATGGCTGCATGGCTGCCATGGTATCGCCGGCAAGACCGGTACCCGGTTTTAGCCTTTCCAACCACTCGTTATATCCGTATAAGACGCAGGAGATTTTGCTCCTGCGTCTTTTGTCAATTCTCAATCTTCACAAATTTCTATAATTATTTTTAGTCGCTTTCACAATTATGGGCATTTATTACAAGTTATGACTGGTATTTAAAAAAATAATTTGGTAAAAATGAAATTCCAGGTTGAATTTTTGGGGGGCATACGCTATAATGATTTTATTCTTAGTGAATGCCGGGCGCATACCCGTTGTTCAGGCAGTCGAAAAATTTACTCTTCTTTCATTCGGCTGTCACATATTCAAAAGGAGGAAAATTGAATGAAAAAGTTCCTGGCACTGCTTCTCGCCCTGGTCATGGCTCTGAGCCTGTTCGCCTGCGGCAAGAAGGACAACGACTCTGACAAGGCCAAGGTCAAGGTCGGCTTCATCACCCTGCACGACGAAAACTCCACCTACGACCTCAACTTCATCAACGCCGCTAAGGAGGCCATCAAGAATCTGGGCCTGACCGATGCTGACTACATCCTCAAGCCCAACATTCCCGAAGGCCAGGAGTGCCTGGTTGCTGCTGAGGACCTGGTCGACCAGGGCTGCAACATCATCTTCGCCGACAGCTTTGGTCATGAGCCTTACATGATCGAGGCCGCCCAGAAGCATCCCGAGGTTCAGTTCTGCCACTCCACCGGTACCCGCGCTCACACCGAGAATGTAGCCAACTATCACAACGCTTTCGCTTCCATCTATGAGGGTCGTTACCTGGCCGGTATCGCCGCTGGTATGAAGCTCAATGACATGATTAAGAACGGCACCGAGATCAACGGCGTGAAGGTCACCGCTGACAATGCTAAGATCGGCTATGTCGGCGCTTTCACCTATGCTGAGGTTATCTCCGGCTACACCTCCTTCTTCCTGGGCGCCCGCTCCGTCTGCCCCACCGTCACCATGGACGTGACCTTCACCGGCAGCTGGTACGATGAGGCTCTGGAGAAGGAAGGCGCTCAGAAGCTGATCAACGGTGGCTGCAACCTGATCAGCCAGCACGCTGACTCCTTGGGCGCTCCCACCGCCTGCGAGAACGCCAAGGTCCCCAATGTTTCCTACAACGGCTCCACCAAGGATGCCGGCCCCAACACCTACATCATCTCCTCCCGCATCGACTGGGCTCCCTACTATGAGTATGCCATCAAGGCTGTCATGGACGGCAAGACCATCGACACCGACTGGACCGGCGACCTGCAGACTGGCTCCGTAGTTCTGACCGAGCTGAATGAAACGGTTGCCGCTGCCGGCACCGCTGACGCCATCAAGACCGCTACCGAGAAGCTGGAAAAGGGCGAGATCCACGTCTTCGATTGCTCCACCTTCACCGTCACCGGCGACAAGGTGAATGACAAGATGAAGGTTGACGCTGACGGTCACCTGATCTCTTACATGGCTGACGTTGACAGCGACAACGCTTACACTCCCGACACCGAAGCTATCAAGGACGGTTACTTCGCTGAGTCCAGCGATCGTTCCGCTCCCTACTTCGATCTGGAGATCGACGGCATCACCCGTCTGGATACCAAGATGTAATTTCTTACAGCATAATTCAAAAGATGGGCTGCTCCGGCAGCCCATCTTTTTTCTGTCCCTTCCTTATATTGTCATTGCGAGGGCGCTCTGCGCCCGTGGCAATCCGTAACCCCTGGCTCCCCTGCGTAAGTGGAGCCGCCAAGCTGGCTGAGGGGTCGCTGCCCATTGACCCCAAAGCCTCCCCCCAGGGGTAATTTTTTTATCTCTCCCACGGCGGTTCACCTCACTATTTTTACTCAATCGGCAAATCGCACAAAGACGGTTTCTTATTCTTGTATAACCTAACATTTTTTGTATATACCTAACAATTTTTTTGTAAATTGCGATTTACAATCATTCACATGTATGTTAAAATAAGGTGTATTGAATCTAACCCCGGCGTTTTACGAGGTGTTGCAGCCAACTGCGCCGAAAGAAAGGATGACAGCCTTGGAAAAAAAATGCGCAATTAGAATGGAGAACATCACCAAGCGCTTCGGCAGCAAGGTCATCGCAAACAAAGATGTGAACCTTGATCTGTACGAGGGTGAGATCCTGTCTCTGCTGGGCGAAAACGGCAGCGGCAAGACCACCTTGATGAATATGCTCTCCGGCATCTACTTCCCCGATGAGGGACAGATCTATGTCCACGACCAGCCCGTCACCATCGCCTCTCCCAAGGATGCTTTCGACCTTGGCATCGGTATGATCCACCAGCACTTCAAGCTGGTCGATATTTTCACCGCCACGGAGAATATCATCCTGGGTTTGGAGGGCAAGCTGGACCTGAACAGTGCCCGCCAAAAGGTCAAGGACATCTGCCAGAAGTACGGCTTCGACATCGACCCCGACATGAAGATCTACGATATGTCTGTTTCCCAGAAGCAGACCGTGGAGATCGTGAAGGTTCTGTACCGCGGTGCCGACATCCTCATTTTGGATGAGCCCACCGCCGTGCTGACCCCCCAGGAGACCGATAAGCTCTTCGCCGTCATGCGCAACATGAAAAACGACGGCAAGTCCCTTATCATCATCACCCACAAGCTCCACGAGGTGCTGGATGTGTCCGACCGAGTGGCTGTGCTGCGCAAGGGCGAGTACATCGGCGATGTGATGACCAAGGATGCCAACCAGCAGTCCCTCACCGATATGATGGTGGGCCACAGCGTCACCCTGAATATCAACCGTCCCGACCCGGTAAATGTTACCCCCCGGCTGGAGGTAAAGGATCTCACCGTATACGATGAGCTGGGCGTCAAGCGCCTGGACAATGTCACCTTCACCGTCAATGCCGGCGAAGTGCTGGGCATCGCGGGCATCGCCGGCTCCGGTCAGCGTGAGCTGCTGGAGTCCATTGCGGGCCTGTATCCCATCAAGTCCGGCTCCGTCCTTTTCCATAACCCGGAAACTGGCGAGGAAAAAGACCTGGTGGGCCTGGATCCCATGGATATCCGCAAGAGCGGCATCGCCATGAGCTTCGTCCCTGAGGATCGCCTGGGCATGGGTCTGGTAGGCTCCATGGGCATGACCGGCAACATGATGCTGCGTTCCTGGCGCAAGGGTAAGAGCCTGTTCCTCAACCGCAAGGATCCCGAGGCACTGGCCCAGCGCATCTGGCAGGAGCTGGAGGTGGTCACTCCCAGCACCAGCTTCCCTGTCCGCCGTATGTCCGGCGGTAACGTGCAGAAGGTTCTGGTGGGCCGCGAGATCGCCCAGCAGCCCTCCGTGCTGATGACTGCCTATGCCGTTCGCGGCCTGGATATCAACACATCCTATACTATTTACAACCTGCTCACCGAGCAGAAGATGAAGGGCGTCGCCGTGGTGTATGTGGGCGAGGACCTGGACGTTCTGCTGGAGCTGTGCGACCGGATCGTTGTCCTCTGCGGCGGACAGGTCTCCGGCGTAGTGGACGCCCGCAAGTCCGACAAGCGCGAAGTGGGCGCACTGATGACCCATATGGAAGGAGGCGAGGTACATGCATAAAAAACAATCCCTGTTTCAGCTCTCCAAGCGCGATACGCTGCCTCTGTCCAAGAGTCTGCTCATCCGCGGCGGTATTCTGCTGCTGGCGCTGGTCTTCTGCGGCCTGATCACCACGATCCTCACCGGTAAAAACCCCATCAGCGTATACGGGACCATTCTCTCCGGTGCCTTCGGTACCTCCCGTCGTATCTGGGTAACCATCCGTAATGTGGCTGTGCTGCTGGGTATTTCCCTGGCGGTGACGCCCTCCTTCAAAATGCATTTCTGGAACATCGGTGCTGAGGGTCAGACCCTGATCGGCTGCCTGGCCACCACCACCTGCATGATCCTTCTGGGCGACAAGGTGCCCACCCCCCTGCTGATTCTCATTTCTCTGGTCGCTTCCCTGCTGGCCGGTGCCCTGTGGGGCTTCCTGCCCGCCTTCTTCAAGGCCAAGTGGAACACCAATGAGACCCTGTTCACCCTGATGATGAACTACATAGCCATGCAATTGGCATCCTACTTCATCATCATCTGGGAGGTGCCCAAAGGAGCCGGAAAGATCGGCATCGTCAACCAGGCTACCAAGTCCGGCTGGCTCCCCGAGCTGGGCAACGAGTATTTGCTGCCCATCCTTGTCGTAGCTCTGATGACAGGCCTCATGTACATCTATCTGCAGTACAGCAAGCACGGCTATGAGATCGCCGTTGTGGGTGAGAGCCAGCGCACTGCCAGCTACGCCGGCATCAAGGTGGATCGGGTCATCATCCGCACCATGGTGCTCTCCGGTGCCCTGTGCGCCATGATGGGCTTCCTTATGACCGCCGGCATCGACCACACCCTCACCACCACCATCGTGGACAGCCGTGGTTTTACCGCCGTCATGGTGTCCTGGATGTCCAAGTTCAATCCCTTTATCATGATCGCTGCCTCCCTGTTGCTGGTGACCATGGATCGCGGCGCCAGCGAGGTGTCCAGCTCCCTGGGTCTGAACCAGTCCTTCGCTGATATTCTGACCGGTATCATCCTGTTCTTCATCATTGCTACCGAGTTCTTTATCACCTACAAGGTCACCCTGCGTAAGAGCAGCAAGAAGGAGGCGTAACGGATGACTTTTAACTTTATTTCTTTCTTCCCCCGTGCTGTTATGCAGGGCATCCCGCTGCTTTTCGGCAGCACCGGCGAAATCCTTACCGAGAAGTCCGGCAACCTGAACCTGGGTATTCCCGGCATCATGTATGTGGGCGGCATCAGCGGCGTTATCGGCGCATTCTTCTATGAGCAGTCCGCCTCCGGCGCACTGAATCCCTTCCTGGCCGTCCTCATCCCCATTCTCAGCTCTCTGCTGGGCTCCCTGCTGATGGGCCTGCTGTACTGCTTCCTGACGGTCACCCTCCGGGCCAACCAAAATGTTACCGGTCTGGCCATGACCACCTTCGGCGTGGGCGTCGGCAACTTCTTCGGCGGCTCCCTCATTAAGCTTACGGGCAGTGAGGTTCCCTCCATCGCCCTGACCAATACCAGCATCTGCTTTAAGACCACACTCCCCGGCGCCACCACCACCGGCTGGTTCGGCGAGCTGTTCCTGTCCTACGGTTTCCTGGCGTATCTGGCCATCATCGTGGCTTTGGGCACCTCCTACTTCCTTAACCACACCCGTCCCGGCCTGCACCTGCGCGCCGTGGGTGAGAGCGCTTCCACTGCCGATGCCGCCGGCATCAATGTCACCAAGTATAAGTACCTGGCCACCTGCATCGGCTCCATGATCGCAGGACTGGGCGGCCTGTACTATGTTATGGACTACGCCAACGGCGTCTGGTCCAATAACGCCTTCGGTGACCGCGGCTGGCTGGCCATTGCGCTGGTCATCTTCACCATCTGGCGTCCCAATGTCAGCATCCTGGCCTCCATCCTATTCGGCGGCCTGTATATCCTGAACATCTATCTGCCCACACCCGGCGGTCAGATGGCCATTAAGGAGCTGTACAAGATGCTGCCCTACGCCATCACCCTGGTGGTGCTGATTGTTGTTTCCCTGCGTAAGAAGCGGGAGGATCAGCCCCCTGCGTCCCTCGGTCTCTCCTACTTCCGCGAGGAACGCTGACACCGTATAAAAAGAGTAGGCCCGCACAGGGCCTGCTCTTTTTTCTATGAATAAAGGAGGATAAACTATGTCTACCCTGCTGATCAAGAACATTTCCCAGCTTGTTACCTGTGACGACAGCGACCAGGTGCTGCAAAATGTAGATGTCCTGTGCAAAGACGGATTCATTGAGAAAATCGCCCCCCACCTGGATGCTGCGGCGGATCAGACCATTGACGGTTCCCACATGCTGTGCTATCCCGGCCTGGTGAACACCCATCACCATCTGTACCAGGTCTTCTCCCGGAACCTGGCCAAGGTGCAGAACATGGAGCTGTTTGACTGGCTGAAGACCCTGTACGAGATTTGGAAAAACCTGGACAACGAAGTGATCCGTCTCTCCTCCCTGACGGGTATGGGTGAACTGATGAAGCATGGCTGCACCACCTGCTTCGACCATCACTATGTCTTCCCCGCCCACGCCGGCGACCTGCTGGGCACCCAGTTTGCCGCCGCTGACGAGCTGGGCATCCGCATGTATTGCAGCCGTGGCAGCATGGATCTGAGCGTGAAGGACGGCGGTTTGCCCCCCGACAGCGTGGTTCAGACCGTGGATGAAATTATGAAGGACTCCGCCCGGGTCATCGAAAAATACCACGACACTTCTTACGGCGCTATGCATCGCGTAGCCCTGGCCCCCTGCTCCCCCTTCTCCGTCTCCGCCGACCTGCTGCGCGAAAGCGCCATCCTGGCCCGCCAGTACGGTGTACGCCTACACACTCACCTGTGTGAGACCAAGGATGAGGAGAACTTCATGCTCCAGCGTGAGGGCGTCCGTCCCCTGGAATACATGGAACGCCTGGGCTGGATCGGCGATGACGTCTGGTATGCCCACGGCATCCACTTTAACGATGAGGAACTGCGTGTGCTGGCCAAGACCGGCACAGGTGTCGCCCACTGCCCCATCAGCAACATGAAGCTCTCCTCCGGCATTGCCCGGATCCCCGAGATGCTGAAGCTGGGCGTGCCCGTGGGTCTGGCCGTAGACGGCAGCGCCTCCAACGATGGCTCCAGTCTTATGGAGGAGCTGCGTGTGGCCTTCCTGTTGCACCGTCTGAACTCCAGCCGCGAAGCACCAACCGGCTATGACATTCTCAAGATGGCTACCCGGGGCAGCGCCCGATTGCTGGGTCGGGACGATATCGGTCAGATCGCTGTAGGTAAGTGCGCTGACCTGTTTATGATCGACAGCCGCCGTTTGGAGCTGGTAGGCTCCTGCTACGATCCCAAGTCCGTCCTGGGCACTGTGGGCGTACGGGGCCCCGTGGACTACACGGTGGTAGGCGGCAAAGTCACCGTGGAGCACGGTCGGCTCACTACCATCGATGAGGAAAAAATCGCCTTTGAAGCAAATCAGAAGTGCGATGCCTACCTAGCCATGTAATCTAAAAATGACGCAAAAATCGGAGAGGACTTTCCTCTCCGATTTTTTACTCTTGTTTTTTTATTCCTCATTGAGCATCTCGTCCACCTCTCTGCGGTGGGCCTCATACCAGTCCCGGTACTCCTGCATATCCTTGGCAAACAGATCCTTGCTGCTGGGCGGCGTGTATGTAATGGCGTTAGCTCCGGCGCGAATAGCCGCCAGGATCGTCTCGTCTGTAGGCCCGCCGGTGGCGATGATGGGCAGCTCCGGGTATTTCCCGCGAATCTCTGCCACAATTTCCGGCGTTCGGGCCGCACCGGACACATTCACAATGTCCACACCGGCCGCCAGCCGCTTGTCCAGGTCTACATGCTCCGAAACCACTGTAAACACCACCGGAATCTCCACCACGCTCTTGATATCCCGGATGGCTTCGTTGGTGATCAGCGCATTGCACACCACGCCGAAAGCTCCCAGCTGCTCTGCCGCTGCCGCCATGTTCACCGACCGCTGCCCATTGGTATAGCCGCCGCCCACCCCCGCAAACACCGGCACATCTGATACGCTGATAATGGCTTGCGTTATGCTGGGCTGAGGTGTAAAATTGTATACGGCGATCACCGCATCCGCATTGATATTCTTGATGATGGCAACATCCGTAGAAAAAACCAAAGACTTGATCCGCCGTCCGAAAACCCGGATGCCGCTGCACTCGCTGATGCACCGCGGCACCTGCAGCGCGTGCTTTCGCAGATCCCCCTCATAGGTGGGGACAAATTTCTCTTTCACCTTCTCACCTTTCTTCCGATCCTCTTGCAATCAATTATGTTAACCAATTTTACCATAAGTGAAATTTTTAATCAAGATGATTGTGTCGAAAGAGAAAATCTTTTCAGATTATTCACATTTGTTAAAGGGGCGCACAAATTCAGGCGGCGTAAAAGTCGGTCAGATCTTCACCAGCTCATACTCCCGGGTGCCCAGGCCCAGCTTTTCAGCATGCTCCAGGCAGCTCTTCCAGTCCGTGTCCGGGTGGATGCGGTGGAAATGGTCATGGTCGTGGCAGTCTCCGTCGTCGGCGGCGGTGTCCCGCACGGGCGTTTGGGCATTCACTGCGTCCACACAGGCCATGTCCAGGGCCACCGGGTCAAAGGAGGCAAACATCCCCACATTGGGTACGATGGCCGCATCATTTTCCGCGCGGCAATCGCAGTTGGGGGACACGTCGATGACCAGGGAGATGTGGAAGCAGGGCCGGCCATCCACCACCGCCTTGGCGTACTCCGCCATTTTCCGGCTCAGGTTGGTGTGGGATTCATCGAAATTCACGGTAATGGCGTTGTGGGCGCAGATGGCGATGCAGCGTCCGCAGCCCACGCATTTGCTGTGGTCAATGGCTGCCTTCCGGTCCTCCACAGTGATGGCGCTGTGGGCGCAGATGTTGGTGCACATTTTGCATCCCACGCAGTGCTTCTGCTCCACATGGGGTTTTCCGGCGTTGTGCTGCTCCATTTTCCCTGCCCGGCTGCCGCAGCCCATGCCGATGTTCTTCAGCGCGCCGCCAAAACCCGCCGACTCGTGCCCCTTAAAATGGGTCAGGGAGATAAACACATCGGCGTCCATCACCGCCCGTCCGATCTTGGCATTCTTCACATATTCGCCACCGGCCACCGGTACCTCAGTCTCATCGTTGCCCTTGATGCCATCGGCGATAATCACCTGGCACCCGGTGGTCATGGGATTAAACCCATTGAGCATAGCGGAGTCCAGATGATCCAGGCCGTTCTTGCGTCCGCCCACATAGAGGGTGTTGCAGTCTGTCAGAAACGGCTTGCCGCCCCGCTCCTTCACGAAGTCCGCCACGGTTTTCGCCCAGTTAGGCCGCAGAAATGCCAGATTACCCGGCTCGCCAAAGTGCATCTTGATGGCCACAAATTTGTTTTCAAAGTCGATCTCGCCCATTCCGGCGGTTTTCATCAAACGTGTCAGCTTTTGCTGCAGATTTTCACGGAAATCCGCCCGCAGATCCGCCCAATATACCTTAGATGCCATAAAAAACAGCTCCTTCTCTTACTTGATTCAATCATGGTATCATAATTGATCAAGAAAATCTACCCCCGGAGGCTCCACTTTATGAGAATCCTTACACACATTGTCACCGCCCAGGAGGATGGCGCCACGGTAAAGCACCTGCTACGCCAGCGTTTTGCACTGTCCTCCTCCCTGCTGAAATCCATAAAATGGCGCAGCGGCGGCATCACCCTCAACGGGATGCCCGTCACTGTTGCTGCCCTGTGCCGGGCAGGGGATCTTCTGGCCGTGGATGTATCCGATCCTCCCAGCCACAACCCCCACCTGCACCCGGTAGACTATCCGCTCTCCATCCTCTGGGAGGATGAGGATCTGCTGATACTCAACAAGCCCGCCGGTATCACCGTCCACTGCGCCGCCCTGACGGAGGAGCCTGTCACCGTAGCCGGTGCTGTGGCCTACTACCTCCACAGCGACCAGTATCACGGCGTCAACCGCCTGGATCGGGGCACCACTGGGGTCATGGTGGTGGCCAAAACCGGCTATATGCACGCCCGCTGCATGGCTCTCCTCCACTCCGGCGATTTCTACCGGGAGTACCGGGGCATCTGCCTGGGCACCCCGGAGCCGGCCGCAGGCAGCATAGACCTGCCCATCGACCGGGACAACGATTCCCTTCTCAAGCGCCGCATCGATCCCAACGGTGCCCCGGCTCACACAGACTACCAGGTTCTGGCGTACAAAAACGGCCTTTCCCTGCTGCGTCTGGTACCCCAAACAGGCCGCACCCACCAGCTACGGCTGCATATGGCCTCCATCGGCCACCCATTGGCCGGGGACTGGCTCTACGGCACGGAGGACAAGTCCCTCATCCCCCGCCCAGCTCTGCACTCCTATTCGGTGCACCTCAGGCACCCTGTCACCGGGGAAATACTGGATGTCATCGCCCCCCTCCCAGAGGATATGCGGCGGCTCTTGCAATAACAAGCAGAGCGGCGGCGCACAGGCTCTGCACCTGTGCGCCGCTTTATCGTTGGCAATATTCAGTCTTTATTTCCCTGCTTTTTTTCTTGGTCAATAGCCTGGTACAGGGCGCCCAGAGCATCCTTCAGCGTGCCCACCTGCTGCATAAGGCCCAGGGCCACGGCATCCTCCCCATAGAGGACACTGCCCACATCGTTGGCCATTTCATCCGTGCGGAGCATCAGCTCCCGGAAGGTCTCTGCCCGGATCTGGGAATGGGCCGCCACAAAGCGGACGATGCTCTCCTGGAGCTTGTCAAAATAGCGGTAGGTTTGCGGCGCGGCGATCATGGTGCCGGTCATTCGCACCGGATGCACTGTCATAGAGGCCGACGGAGCGATCATATTGATTTTGCCGGACACGGCCAGCGGAATGCCGATGGAGTGCCCGCCGCCCAGAACCAGCGTGGCCGTGGGCTTGGTCATCCCTGCGATCATCTCCGCCAGCGCCAGCCCTGCCTCCACGTCGCCTCCCACGGTGTTCAGCAGGATCAGCACGCCGTCCACATCATCGGATTCCTCCAGCGAAGCCAAAAGCGGCAGCAGATGCTCGTATTTTGTGGTCTTGGCATTTTCCGGTGCGTTGGTGTGCCCCTCGATCTGCCCGATGATGGTCAGGCAATGGATGGTGCCGTGGCGATTTTTCACCACGGAGGAGCCCAGCTCAATGAGCTTATCCATTTTCTGCTCCGGTTTCTGCTGGCTCTCCTGGTTTTTTTCCCCGTCGGGCGAATTGCGGTGCTGCATCACATCGACCTCCTCCTTTTCTGAAGGATAGGATGTCCGACTCGAAAAAATTTATACGCCGCAGGCTTTCTTTTCTATGGTGGAAGGCGTGTCCATGATCTCAATGCCCCGCTCCATGGCATAGGCAATGGTCTTCTGCGTGCCTCCTGGCAGACCGTCGTGCACCGCGATGAGCATGGTGGCATGATCCACCAGATAGCGGTTGCGCCGCTGCATGCAGCCCCGGGAATACTCCGCCTGCACCACCGTCTCGTAGTTGCAGGCGCTCAGGAGTCTCCTATATCGCTCCCTGTCGTTCTCCCGCCAGCGGTCCGCCTGCCCCGGGTACGGGATGACCGCTTCCAGTGACACATCCTCATAGACCTGGCGCAGCCGCAGCACCGCCTCGCAAAACCAGAAATCGCATCCCCGCGCCATGCCGCACAGGAAATGCCGATACCCCTGCTCATATGCGGCAAGCACCAGCTCGTATAATCGTTCCTTCAGCGCGCTGCAGCGTGCATCCGCCTCATTGCTGCCCCAAGGCAGCTTCTCCGGCCGATGCCCTGTAAAGCTGCAGCTCATCTGCCTGGCCCACACGGTCATCACCTCCTCCGCTCTATATAATAGAACATTATTTCGATTTTGTAAAGCGAAATTTTATTTTATTCTTGAAATTCTTTTGATATTCAGTTTTATTTTTTAATTTTTAGGTCTTGCATTTTCAAAATCCCGGGTTTATACTATATGCAGTGAACAAACGAATATTTGTCTTCGAGGCGGGGTGTGATTCCCCACCGGCAGTATAGTCTGCAAGCGGCCCTCGGGCTGCACGAACCGGTGCGATTCCGGTACCGACAGTATAGTCTGGATGAGAGAAGGCGTGTACAGCATATTTTGTTATGCTCTTTTTAATGCGTGCACCTTGGAGGACAAGTCTATCCGGGTGTTCCACACATTGAAAGGAGTATTTTTTATGACCCAAAAGCAAAAGACCCATCGCCTGGCCGTGGCAGCTATGCTGTCGGCCGTAGCCGCCGTGCTGCAATTCGTCGAGTTTTCCATCCCCGTGATGCCCTCCTTCATCAAGCTGGACATCTCTGATCTCCCCGCCCTGCTGGGCACCTTTTCCCTGGGCCCTGTGTATGGCGTGGCCATTCAGCTGGTGAAAAACCTGCTGCACCTGCCCTTCGGCTCCAGCGCCGGTGTAGGTGAGCTGTCCAACTTTATCCTGGGCGCGGTATTCGTGTTCGTCGCCGGCGTGATCTATACGCGCAACAAGAGCCGCAAGAGCGCTTTGGTCGGCTCCGTGGTCGGTGCTGCGGCCATGGCGCTGGTAAGCGTGGTTACCAACTATTTCATCGTTTATCCCGCCTATGTGGTGCTGTATCACCTCCCTCTGGATGCCATCGTGGGGATGTACGAGGAGATCCTGGGCGGCGTGTCCCATGTGCCTACCCAGAACGCATTGTTTAACTGCCTGCTGGTGTTCAACGTCCCCTTCACTCTGGTCAAGGGCTTGCTGGATACAGCCCTGTGCTTCCTCATCTATAAGCCGCTGTCACCGCTGCTGCACCGCTGAGCAGGACGTACTCGGCCCCCCTCACAGGGCAGCATCAAAAAAACTATGCATCAAAACCTCCGGTTTTTCCGACAGTCTCAAAAGCTCCGACCCTTGCGGGGTCGGAGCTCAGCGTGTCGAAAAGCCTTTTCGACACGCTGACTAAGTTTTTGAAACTCTAAAATAGTTTCAAAAACGATTGATTTCAATGGCGAGGGACACCCTTCTTGGGTTTCCCTCGCACACCCTTCCTTACCGTTATCGAAAATATACCTCTTTATTGACAGTCTCAAAAGCTCCGACCCCGCAGGGGTCGGAGCTTTCTTTTTTATTCGTTGGTTTATTCGTTGGCAGCGGCAGCCTGCCGCACCTCCTGGGCCTGGGCGGCCTTTTTGTTGACCTCCTCCGGGTCGCGGAAGGTAGGCACTGTCTTGCGGATCACATCCAGCACAGCCGACTGCTCCTCGGTCTCGATGGCAGCGCGCACCAGTTCCAGCTTCCGCTCCACCTCTTCCCGAGGCAGCCCCTTATCCCGCTCAATGAAGATCATATCGTTGCTGGTCTTGTCCAACTCCTCCGTCTTCATCAGCAGCTCCTCATAGAGCTTTTCGCCAGGCCGCAGACCGATCTCCACAATGTCAATATCCTTGTAGGGTGTGAGTCCGGACAGACGGATCATATTTTCCGCCAAATCCAGAATCTTCACCGGCTTGCCCATATCCAGCACGAACAGCTCTCCGTTGTGTGCCATAGCACAGGTGACCATCACCAGCTGCACCGCCTCAGGAATGGTCATAAAGTAGCGGATGATCCTCTTGTCCGTCAGCGTAACCGGGCCACCGGCCTCGATCTGCCGCTTGAACAGCGGAATCACCGAGCCGTTGCTGCCCAGCACATTGCCAAAGCGCACGGCGGTGAACTCCGTCTTGCTGTTTTCCCGGCACTGGATCACCATTTCGCACAAGCGTTTGCTGGCGCCCATCACATTGGTGGGGTTCACCGCCTTGTCGGTGGAGATCAGCAGGAATTTTTCCACGCCGTACTTCTCCGCCATCTCCGCCACATTGTATGTACCCAGCACATTATTCTTCAGCGCTTCCACGCCGGAATGCTCCATCAGCGGCACATGCTTGTGGGCGGCGGCATGAAATACGATCTCCGGCCGCAGCTCCCGAAAAATATGATCCAGCCGCTCCACATCCCGCACAGAGGCAATGATGACCTCCAGGTTCAGCGCATCCCCATACTTACGGATCAGCTCCTGCTGCACGTCGTAGGCGTTGTTCTCGTAAATATCCAGAATCGCCAGCTTTTTCGGATGCAGAGCCGCGATCTGCCGGCACAGCTCCGAGCCGATGGACCCGCCGCCGCCGGTGACCAGAACGGTCTTCCCTGCGTAAAACGCCTTGGTCTCGGGATTCTCCACCTCAATGGTATCCCGGAACAGCAGATCCTCTATCCGGAAATCTCGCAGCACCCGCTTGGTCGGGATATTTTCCTCTCCTTCGGACGGGTAGTCATAGATTTTCACCGTACAGCCAGTGCGGCGGTAGCGCTCGTATATCCTCTGCTTACATTCCACCGTCAGATCCGGCAAGGCAACGATGATCTCCTGCACCTTCATCCGCTTGAGCAGAGCCACCGTCCCGGCATCCTCGTGATAGATGGGCACGCCGTTGACCGTCTGCCCCACCTTTTCCGGGTCGGTGTCGATAAAGCAAATCGGCACATACCGGGAGCGGGGATTGCGGAAGAACTCATCCGCCAGGGTCGCGCCCACATTGCCCGCCCCTACGATGGCCACCTCTACCTTATAGATCTGGCTCAGGGAGTTGCCCTCAATGGATTTATCGGCGCTTTTATTGCGGTATGCATACAAAAGCTGATAGCAGTACCGGCTCAGCAGCGTCACCAGCAGGATGGCCATGGCCACGATTGTGTGCACGCCGATGCCCAGATTCACCGCGAACCAGACCCGGCCCACCAGCATCAGTATCAGGTTTGAAATAAAATCCGACACCATAATGGTCAGATAAGTCTGGATATTGGCATAGCGCCAGATGTTCCTGTATACGCCGAAGATGAACCGCCCGGACATGATCACCACCACCAGCGCCAGCAGCCGGGTCAGATTGGCCTCGCCGTTGAGCACGATGGATCGCAGTCCCAGCTTTCCTACCAAGCTTGTCATATAGTACAGGCAGGCGATAATGGCGATATCCACCAGCACCAGCTCAATTTTTCTTCTGCTTAATTTCATGACAGATCCAATCCTTTGCCTTATCAGAGGAGATCTACTCCTTTGTTCTCTGTAGCAAGTCTTTTTATTTTACCATAGGAAAGCGGATTTGTCATCCTTTCTTAACATATATTTAAAAATTATTCATAATCCACTTCCGTCACTTGTGCAGCCACTGCCGCAGCTGCTCCCACAGCTCCACGCAGCGGAACTTCACCCGGTACTCCTCATCCGTCTCCTGCATGATGTCCAGATCCTCCTGCTCCATGCCGCAGGCAATGCCCGTTTCCGTCACATCCGCAGCCGCCGTCATGCACAGGGGCGGGTATACCACACACCACCAATTCTGCCCGGCTGCCTCTCCGATGAGCACCCGCAGCGCCATATACTCCCCCGCCGGCAGTCGGAATCCGTCATACGCCTTCAGAGGGAACTCCGCCGGCTCCAGTCGGGTCTCCACGGCGTCCTCGCAGCCGTTTTCCCGCAGTGTCTCCTCCGCCATCTGCCGGATGGCGGGCAGGGCGGCCCGCAGGGCCGCATTGGCCTCCTCCCGGCTGCTGGAGGCGCGCATGGTCTGCTCGGTGAAGGCGAGCACCTCGTCCCGCACCTGCAGCTTCAGGCTCTGGTCGCGGTCACTGTCGGAGTTAGCCACCACATGGAGCCGGATCATCTTCCGCTCCAAGTCATCCTGCTTTCCCAGGGCCGCCGATCCCACCAGCAGGCATACCGCCAGCATCACCAGCGCCGCACACTCCAGCGCGTTCCATTTACTTGCATATGGGTTTTTTTTCATAGAAAAACACCGTCCTATGTAGATTTGCTACACAGTATAGACGGTGTTTTTATTTTTTAAACCCTTTCGGCAAACCAGGTCTGGGGATATTCCTTTTTCAGCGTCTCCGCCGCGGCTTTTGCCGCCCCTTCCTCCGTAAACAGGCCATAGACCGCTGAGCCGGAGCCGCTCATGCAGGCATTCCGGGCGCCTGCGGCAAGGAGCTTTTTCTTAATGGAGAATATCTCGCTGTCCGCCTCCAATACCGCCTCAAAGCAGTTGCCGAGTCTTTGGCTGATCTCCAGCATATCCTGATACTCCAGCGCTTTGGTAACGCCCAGTGAGTCAATGGCGCACTGGGGCTGCTTCCGATCCAGCTCAGCATACATCTCCGCCGTAGACAGGGAGAAATCCGGCTTGCAGATGACGAACCAGCACAGGGGCAGCTTTGGCAGCTTTAAAAGCTGCTCCCCCCTGCCCCGGACCATGGTGGTCACGCCGCGTACGCAGAAGGGCACATCGCTGCCCAGCTCTATGGCCATCCGCTCCAGATCCTTGATCATCATCTCCGGTCTGTACAGCTTCCGCAGGCCCCGCAGCACCGCCGCCGCGTCGGCGCTGCCGCCGCCCAGGCCCGCCTGCATGGGGATACGCTTTACCAGGCTGATATGCAGCCCGTCGCACACAGCTCCGGTTTTCCTGAAAAACAGCCGGGCCGCTCGGATGCAGAGATTCGTGTCGTCGCAGGGCAGCTGGGCGCAGTCGCAGTCCATGGTGATCTCTCCCCCCATGCCGCTCTCCAGGGTGATCTCGTCATACAGGGCTGCGCAGGACATCACCGACTGCACCGCGTGGTATCCGTCCGCCTGCTTTTCGCCCACCTCCAGCGTCAGGTTCAGCTTGGCAGGGGCCAGTTCCGTCACTTTCATTTCTCTTCCTCTTTTCCTTTCGGCAGTGTGTCGCCGTATTTTTCCCGCAGAGCCCGCTGCACCGCAGGCTCCACCATTCTTGTGGTCACAAGCTGCAGCGCAATGGCCGCAGCCGCCATAATTTCCTGGGGCAGTACCGCCACCAGCCGCACCGAACGCATGACCATGAAGGTCAGGGCTCCCAAGGCCAGGCCCAACTGCCACAGGGCACGGCAGAAGCTCTCTCTGGCCAAAGCCAACTGCTCCGGCGAAAGTTTTTCCTTCCGGCGGTAGGGCAGCCGCCTTATATACTTCCAGCCCAGGCCGCCCAGCACCATGCACGCCGGCACCACAAAGCCCGGCCACCAGATCCAAAGCATCGCCGCACCTCCTATCAAGTAGAGCCGCCGGGAGATAGTTTCTCCCAGCGGCTCTATTTTAGCACAATTTACAGGCAAATACCACGATTATTTTACGATCTTGCGGGCCTCGATGTAGTAGCGCTTGTCCTGAGCATGACCCATGGAGAAAGTCTTACGGGGTAGCACGCCGTCGGCCATGACGGTCTTGAACAGCTGCTCCTTGCCCATGGCGGGCAGCTTGATGCCGAAGTTGCCGGGCTTGCTGCCCAGCTCGTCCACCACCTCGTCGCCGTGGATGTAGTCCACCTCGCCGCCGAACTCCTTGAGATACTGATCCAGGAAGGTCTGCACGGAGGCGACGCACAGCTGCTTTTCGGGATGGGGAATGGTGATGAAGCCGGTCTTGTCCTCGTAGTTGTAGGCAAACACATGGCCCTCGCCCTGTCCCTCATAGCAGTCGGGATAGAACTTTTTCAGCTCGGAGAGCAGGTGCTCGGGCTTCACGCCGAAGAGCACCCGGTGGATGGGCTCAAACTGCAGAGCGTCGTCGTGATTGTTCACCACTTCCACCAGAGCATAGCGGGCGGGCAGAGCCAGATACTCCTCGGGGGTCTTGCCCTTCTTCTGCTCCTCGTAGCAGGCCTTGGCGGTGGCCAGAGAGTGGTTGCCGTCGCCCACGGCGAACAGCAGCGGAGCCGCGCCGGAGAGGTTATACTTCTTCATCTGGGCCTCGTCGGAGCACAGGCCGGTGAGGGCATCGGCTACGGCGTCGATCTGCGCGTCGGAGAGCTTGTAGCCCTTGATGTGGCCGCCGTTTTGCATCAGGTCGAAGTCATAGACCACCTCCATGCTGTCAGCGGCAGCGGTGAGGGGCTCGATGACGGTCTTCTCGGGGTTATCAATGAGCAGCATCACGTGGGGCAGCTCAATGGGAGCGTTGCGGCGCACCCGGGCACGGGGAGGAATACGGTCCTGAACGGTGGCCTCGGTGGCGCGGATCAGGGCGCCGGAGCCGGGGGTGAAGTCGTAAGCATCCAGGTCCACCATACCTACCAGGCCGTGGCGGATCTTGCCGTCGGACTGCTCGCGCTCCACATAGATCAAGGAGTCGCTCAGGGTCTTGAACACGCCCTCGTCCATATATTTCTTCATGGAGGCATTGATGTTCCCAATGAGCTCATCCACATTGGGAGCCTTCAGATTGGCCTCGGGCAGGATCAGGCGCAGGGTGGAGGGGGCGTCGCCCACCTGCTTTTCCACGGCCTCCCAATACTCCGGCTCGGAGGTGAACTGGTCGCAGGCCACCACGGCCCACTTGGTCATGTCGCAATCCTTGGGCATCAGGATGTCAGCGGGATAGAAGCCCAGCTTTTCAAACTTCTTATTCATGTTGTTCCTCCTTGTATGGCAGTAAAAGTGCCTTTTCAGCGGTCTTGCTTCTACCCTGCATTATACATAACTCCGCCTCTCTTTTCAATCACTTTCCGCCAAATATCCAAAAATTTTAAGATGGCCTCACATTTTTTGTGTTGGAATAATCCTGTCCGTCCCGGACAGACTATCTCACAGCGTATTTTTTAGGAAAAGGAGGGGAATTCATCGTGAAGATCGTGGATCGCATCGCTCTGATCCTGGTCATTATCGGTGCGCTGAACTGGGGCAGCGTGGGCTTGTTTGCCTTTGACTGCGTGGCCTTTATCTGCGGCGGCCAGTTGGCCGTTCTCAGCCGGATCATCTACGCGCTGGTAGGCATCGCCGGACTGTGGTGTATCACATTTTTGTTCCGTGACACGCCGGACGACACCTGAATATCCGAATGTATTGAAGAGCGGACGTCCCATAGGACGTCCGCTTCAGCGTGTCGAAAAAGTCTTTTCGCCCCGCTGACTAAGTTTTTGAAACTTTGAAAAAGTTTCAAAAACTACTGATTTCAATGGCAAGGGACACCCTTCTTGGGTTTCCCTCACACACCCTTCCTTACCGTTATCGCAAATATACCACTTTTTCGATAGTCTCAAATAGCCGCCCACCGGGCGGCTATTTCTTATTATACGATGTGATAATACCCCTGCACGAAGTTCAGAAATTGCTTTTCTGTGGGTGTGGGTGACATGTCCTGTCTATGGGCCAGGTAGATGGTGCGCTGAAGACCGCCCTCATCCATGGGGAAAATCAGCACCCGGCCGTTTTCTTGTTCCTGCCGCACCGACAGGGCGGACAGCACCGACACCCCGGCTCCCTGGGCCACCATGCGCTTGATGGCCTCCGGGTCATCCAGCCGGGCCACGATGTGCAGCTGCTTCGTGTCATAGCCGATGCGGGCCATGTACTGCTGCAGCGTCCGGTCTGTGCCGGAGCCCTGCTCCCGGGCGATGGTGGGCTCTCCCAGAAGCTCACGCCCCCATGCACCCCGGCGCTGCATGGCCTGGTAGCGGGGGGTGCTGGGTGTCACCATCACCAACTCGTCCTGCATCAGGGGATAGTATACCGTCCCGTCCGGGTCAGCCCGGGAACCTACAAAGCCCATGCGGATCTGCCCCCGCTGCAGCAGCTTGAGAATCTGGGCCGAGTCGCCGTGGCGCAGCTCATAGCGATATTGGGGGTGCCGCTGGCAGAAGGAGGACATCAGCTCCGGCAGCATGTACTGCCCCGGCACGGTGGAAGCCCCCAGCATCAGCGGCAGGGCGGAGAGCCGATGGGGATCTCCCGCCGCATCCGTCAGCGCCTGGCATTGGGAGAGGATCTTCTTGACCACCGGATACAGGCGCTGGCCGTCCTCCGTCAGCGATACGCCGCCCTGACCCCTGCGCAGCAGCAGCGTGACACCTAGGATCTGCTCCAGCGTGCGCAGATGTGTGCTGGCCGTAGACTGGGTCAGATGCAGCAGCTCCGCGGCCCGGGTCAGGCTCTCCTGCTCGGCGGCAGCGGCAAATATCTCCAGTTGGCGCAGCGTGTATTCGATCAAGGGAGATTCCTCCTTCCAGCTTTTGGTCATATTATACAAAAATCGTTATTTCCTGTCAAGATGAACGATTTTGACGGAGTGTTATGGATTTTATAAATAATTAAAAAATGTCATAGAAAAAGACAGTTGGACGGGATAAAAGCGGCACTTTATAATAGGAAATACAGAAAAAACGAGAAAGGAATTCTATTTATGAAGCGATTTTTCAAAGAGAACTGGCTCGTGATCGTCACGGGCATAGTCGTGGGCATCGCCGCCCTGCTGCTGCAGGCTCAGGGCAATCCCAAGAACATGGGCTTCTGCATCGCCTGCTTCGAACGGGACATCGTGGGTGCCGTGGGTCTGCACAGCGCGGAGGCCGTGCAGTATGTCCGGCCCGAGATCATCGGCATCGTTCTGGGTTCGTGCATCATGGCCCTCATCGGCAAGGAGTTCCGCACCCAGGCCGGTTCCTCCCCCGCCACCCGCTTTGCCGTTGGCGCGCTGGTGATGATCGGCGCGCTGGTGTTTTTGGGCTGCCCGCTGCGTATGCTGCTGCGTATGGGCGGCGGTGACCTCAACGCCTTTGTGGGCTTGCTGGGCTTCGTCATCGGCGCGCTGGTCGGCACCATCTTCCTCAAGAAGGGCTTCAACCTGGGCCGCGCCTATCAGGCCAAGAAGACTGAGGGCTTCGTGCTGCCGGTGATTATGCTGGTGCTGTTTGCTCTGGCACTGCTGGTTCCCAGCCTGTTCCACGCTTCCGAGAAGGGCCCCGGCTCCATGCACGCTCCCGTGCTGGTAGCCTTTGCCGTGGCCCTGGTGGTGGGTGCTCTGGCTCAGCGCTCCCGTCTGTGCATGGCCGGCGGTGTGCGTGATACCCTCATGCTGAAGGATCCTCATCTGCTGTGGGGCTCCGTGGCCATCCTCGTGGTGGTGCTGGTGGGCAACATCATTCTCGGCAACTTCAGCGGCTTCTCCTTCCTATCCCAGCCCATCGCCCATTCCAACCACATCTGGAACCTGCTGGGCATGGTCATCGTCGGCTGGGGCTCCGTGCTCCTGGGCGGCTGCCCCCTGCGCCAGCTGGTGCTGGCCGGTTCCGGCAACGGCGACAGTGCTGTTACCGTTCTGGGTATGATGGCCGGTGCGGCCCTGGCCCACAACCTGAAGCTGGCCAGCGGCGCTGATCCCGGTCTCAATGAGTCCGGCGAGTATGTGAAGTATGCTGTCACCACCAATGCCAAGGTGGCCGTGGCCATCGCCATTGTGGCACTGCTGGTGATCTCCCTGTGCAATGTCATGCGCAAGAAAGAGAGGGCGTAACATGGCCACTGTGGACGCAAGAGGCTTTTCCTGCCCGGTTCCCCTGCTGATGGTGCAGGAGGAGATCAAGAAGAATGACCCTGCGCAGCTGGAGGTGCTCATTGACGCTCCCTGCGCCGTGGAGAATATCCAGCGCTTCGCCTTTCACAACGGCTACCGGTTCGAGGCCGTGGAGAACGGCGACGAGTGGACGCTGAAGCTGAGCAAGTAAGAATCATTACGGCGCCCCTGCCCACTTTTACCGGGCAGGGGATTTGCCCTGTCCGGGAGAGGAAGAAATGCTGCAAAAGAAGAAATGGCTGCTGCTGACCTTTTACACCACCGCCGGGGTCATGGCCATGGAGCGGGCCTGCAAGGAGGCGAGCCTCCCGGGCCGCATCGTGCCCGTGCCCCGGTCCATTACAGCCGACTGCGGCCTGGCCTGGCGCTGTGAGCCGGCCCTGCGGCAGCAGGTGGAGGCCCTGACGGACCCGGAGGAGGTCATGGGCATCTACGAGCTGGAAATATAGAGACAGGAATACCGCCCCAAGGAAGCGCTTTGGGGCGGTATTCCTGTTTCCAATATGTCCCGTAAACCGGATTCGTCGGACTTTATAAGGGTGCCGCCCCGGGGGCTGCGGTCCCCGGGGCGGCGATTAAAGGAGATATGCTCTTGTTTGCTTATGGGTGACTTATCAGATCTTAGCGGAGAGCTTGGTAGCTTCCTTGTAGGGGCGGACCAGCATGTAGACCATTAGCGCCAGGGCCGCCACGGCGAAGATGAGGCCGATGATATTCATGTTGCCGGTGAACAGGCCGCCGAACTGGTTGATCATCAGGCCGATGACATAGGCGAAGCCGCACTGATAGCCGATGGCGAACCAGGTCCACTTGTGGTTGTTCATCTCCCGCTTGATGGCGCCGATGGCGGCGAAGCAGGGAGCGCACAGCAGGTTAAAGACCAGGAAGCTGTAGCCGCTGATGCCGTTGAAGGCATGGGCGATGTTCTGATACACGGTTCCATCGCCGCCGCCATAGAGGATACCCAGAGTACCCACGATGTTCTCCTTGGCCACCAGGCCGGTGATGGAGGCCACGGTAGCCTGCCAGTTGCCCCAGCCCAGAGGCTTGAAGATCCAGCAGATAGCGCCGCCGATGGCAGCCAAAATGGAGGAGTCGATCTCACTCTCGTCCAGCATCCGGAAGGTGCCATCCACCCAGCCGAAGTAGGTGGTGAACCAAACAAAGATGGTGGAGAGCAGGATGATGGTACCGGCCTTCTTGATAAAGGACCAGCCGCGCTCCCACATGCTGCGCAGAACGTTGCCCAGAGTGGGCCAGTGATAGGCGGGCAGCTCCATAACGAAGGGGGCGGGGTCGCCGGCGAACATCTTCGTCTTTTTCAGCATGATGCCGGAGACAATGATGGCGGCCATGCCGATGAAGTAGGCGGAGGTGGAGACCCATGCGCTGCCGCCGAACAGGGCGCCGGCGATCATGGCGATGAAGGGCACCTTAGCGCCGCAGGGGATAAAGGTAGTGGTCATAATGGTCATACGGCGATCCCGTTCATTTTCGATGGTACGGGAGGCCATGACGCCGGGCACGCCACAGCCCACGCCGATGAGCATGGGGATGAAGCTCTTGCCGGACAGACCGAACTTGCGGAACACGCGATCCAGCACGAAGGCGATACGGGCCATGTAGCCACAGGCCTCCAGGAAGGCCAGCATCAGGAACAGCACCAGCATCTGAGGCACGAAGCCCAGCACGGCGCCGACACCGGCCACAATACCGTCATTGATCAGGCCGCTGAGCCAGGGCGCTGCGTTGGCAGCATCCAGGCCATTGCCCACCAGCACGGGGATGCCGGGCACCCACACACCGTAGTTGGCGGGATCCGGCGCATCAAAGCCGTTCTTTTCCAGGTAGGCCACGGCGTCCACATAGGTCATCTGAACCACATCGTCCATCTTGTCGGCACCCTCGGGTAGGGCATCGTAGTAAGCGGTCATGGTGTTGATGGCCAGGGTCTCCTCGTCCTCCACATCCACGGTGGCGGTATCGGAGGAGGGCTTGAAGGCCTTCATCTCTTCCAGGGTGGCAGCGGCGTCAAAGTCTTCTGCCTCGGTGTCCAGACCCAGGAAGGCGTCCACAGCCTGCACGGCGGCGGTGTATTCGTCGTTGACTTCGTTATATTCCTTGGAGCCGATACCCAGCAGATGCCAGCCGTCACCAAACACGCCGTCATTGGCCCAGTCGGTAGCGGGGGCACCCACGGCCACCATGGCGATCCAGTAGACCAGGAACATTACCACGGCGAAGATGGGCAGGCCCAGCCAGCGGTTGGTGACGATCTTATCGATCTTGTCGGAGGAGGAGAGAGAACCGGCGCTCTTCTTCTTATAGCAGCCCTTGATAATCTCGGCGATGTAGACATAACGCTCGCCGGTGATGATGCTCTCGGCGTCGTCGTCCAGCTCTTTCTCGGCAGCCTTGATGTCCTCCTCAATGTGGGCCATGACGTCGGCGGGAATGTTCATCTGGGAGAGAACCTTGTCGTCGCGCTCGAAAATCTTGATGGCGTACCAGCGCTGCTGCTCCTCGGGCATGTTATGTACGGCGGCCTCCTCAATGTGAGCAATAGCGTGCTCCACGGGGCCGGAGAAGGTGTGCATGGGGATGGTCTTGGCGTTGTGGGCGGCGCTGACGGCCTCCTCGGCGGCCTGCATAACGCCGGTGCCCTTCAGAGCGGAGATCTCTACCACCTTGCAGCCCAGCTCCCGGGCCAGCTCCTGGGTGTTGATGCTGTCGCCGTTTTTTTTCACAATGTCCATCATGTTGATGGCCACCACCACGGGAATGCCCAGCTCGGTGAGCTGTGTGGTGAGGTAGAGGTTACGCTCCAGATTGGTGCCGTCGATGATGTTCAGGATGGCATCGGGGCGTTCCTTAATGAGGTAGTTACGGGCCACCACTTCCTCCAGCGTGTAGGGGGACAGAGAGTAGATGCCCGGCAGGTCCATGATGACCACGTCATCATGCTTTTTCAGCTTACCCTCTTTCTTCTCCACCGTCACGCCCGGCCAGTTACCCACGAACTGATTGGAGCCGGTGAGGGCATTGAAGAGGGTGGTCTTGCCGCAGTTGGGGTTGCCCGCCAATGCGATCTTGATTTGTTTTTCCATGTGACTCTCCTTTCGGTTAGCAAAGCCTAACCAGTACTTAAAAAATTAATAGGGGCCTGAAAGGGGGACGGCGAAAAAAGCCTCGCAGCGTTCGCGTCCGCAGACGCGAAAAATTCAAATCATTTTCCACCGCGACATATGCGTGGGGGAAAATACCTCTCAGGCTGCCAGTGTGGAATTTTGAGCCAAAGGCTCAAAATTATGCGCGCAGCAGACTGCAAACCTTTGCCGAAAAATTCCGCAGGAATTCTTGACAGTTGTTATTCGACCTCGATCATTTCCGTGTCTGCCTTGCGCAGGCTCAGCTCATAGCCGCGGACGGTCACTTCCATGGGGTCGCCCAGAGGGGCTACCTTGCGCACATAGACATCCACACCCTTGGTGATGCCCATGTCCATAATGCGGCGCTTCACGGGGCCTTCGCCGTGGAGCTTCACCACTTTGGCGGTGCCGCCGATCTTGACATCTTTCAGTGTTTTCATAGTGATTTCTCCTTCTTATATCATTATTTTTCTTGCCATTTCTTCGCTGATAGCCACTCGGGTCTCCTTCACCTTCACAATGAGGTTGCCGTTCATAGCTGCCACCACAGTGGCGCTTCCCCCGGCCACAAACCCCAGATCCTCCAGATGTTTGCGCACCTCCGGGCTGCCACCGATGCGACGAATCATGTTTTCAGAACCCATATCTGCCAATGCAAGCGGCATCATTTGTTATCCCTCCCAAAGTTTGAGCAATCTAACCGTTAAAAGAAAAAGAAAAAGGTTAACCACCTTTAACTGTCGATAGTTTAATATCTTTAACCCCGTTTGTCAAGCCCTCTGTTCAAAAATTATTAAAAATTAGCAGGGTGTCCAAATCTGCCGCATGGGGGGCGGAAATCATCGTTAACGATGTCAAAAAGCCGGGAGGGAGAAAAGTGTAAAGCGGAAAGATGGGGGTGCATGGGCGCGGCCCTTGGGGTCGCCCACCTCACCAGCTACCAAGCTATCCGTAGGGGCGGGGTTCTACCCCGCCCGCGGGAGAGAAAATCGGCGAAGCGCCGCCAGTGGCGG
>ERZ1106963.1725-NODE-1725-length-24935-cov-15.077492_pt1 | contig 24935 bp, 25 predicted proteins | sample MGYA00403681_ERZ1106963 | MGnify/ENA primary metagenome ERZ1106963 (study PRJEB35170, sample SAMEA104062407) | human gut metagenome | biome: human gut; feature: human-associated habitat; material: faeces | place: Denmark | collected 2012-05-03 ...
TGGTGCTGTGGCTGTGCCTGCAAATCAGCCGCGGCGAGGCGGTGTGGGGGCTGCCTACCAGGAAAACCGATGTGGTACATCTGGCCTTGGAGGACCGGGAATGGCGCGTTCAGCAGCGTATACACCGCTTTTTTATCCGTAAGGATAACGAGCATGGGATTTGTGTAGCCATGCGGCACCCAATTCCCCCGTATCTGCCGATACGAAAGGGGCGCGCCCCTGTAACCCCGCTGAAAGGATGTGATATCTATGCGGAATCGAACAGAGGAAATCAATGTGCGGGTCTATAAAACCGAGAAGAATACCATTCGCAGAAAGGCAAAGAAATGCGGCATGAATATGTCGGAATATCTCCGAACCTTGGGAACCGGCGCAGCGGTGAGGGAGACTCCGCGCCGGGAGCTGATGCTGGCGTATCAGAAGCTGACGGCGCTCCACGATAGCGTCCGCTACGAGCTTGCCATGAGGGACTTTGACGAGGTCCTGACCGAGATCGAGAGCCTGCTTCTGCGCGCCTATCACGGGAAGGAGGATGACAATGGCGGCGTGCTCTCTCTGGCGCTGGTAAGGCCGCTGCCTGACGGCGGCTATGAGCTGATCTCCGGCCACCGGCGGCTTGCAGCGTGCGAGGCGCTGGGGATGGACGCCATGCCGGTGATTGTCCGCGACCTGACAGACGAGGAGGCTGTTATCACCATGGTGGACAGCAACCTGCAAAGGGAGCACATCCTGCCGTCGGAGAAGGCCTTTGCGTACAAGATGAAAATGGATGCGATGAAACGGAAGACGGGTCGCCTTGAAAAGAATTCGTCGCAACTTGCGACGAATTTCGACACAGCGACGGAAATCGGCAAATGTGCCGGTGAAAGCCGAGATCAAGTGTTCCGATACATCCGACTCACCCACCTAATCCCCAACATCCTGAAGCTGGTGGACGAGGGCAAGATTGCCCTGACTCCGGCGGTGGAGCTGTCCTATTTGCAGCCGTCTGAACAGGAAATGCTCTTCTCCGTGATGGACAGCGATGAGGTAACGCCGTCCTTGTCCCAGGCCCGGCGGCTGCGGCGCATAAAAAACCATAGATAACGACTTTCCGCTGCCCTGTGTATGCCAAAAAACACCGCCCTTGCCGTCGGTCACGGTTGCGTGCTTGGTAGATTCGATTGCTTTTCTTACTGCAAAATACTGATGGTATCCGGCAAGAATTTTGAAGCTCTTGATCCCCTCGTTTGAAAAGCATATAAAGTTTTTGATAATATCCAGCAGGCGATCTTTTTGGAACAACCCTTCAAAGAAGGTGTCAAACTGTGCATACTGGGTATTTTCATAACTGCCGTCTTTTGTTTTCCACTCCATAAAACGATCTTCACCTGAGGTGATCGTTCCTGCCTTGGAAGTAGATTGATCGCTCATCACACAGATGGCGTTGTAAATGAACATCGACGGAATTTCCTGCATATAATTCCGAAGCTGCCGATAGGCTTCGGAAGCGTCCGTTTCCTCACGGGAGGGGGATTTTAGTTCAACAAGAACAACAGGCAAGCCGTTAAGAAAGAGAATAATATCCGGACGCTTGTTACTGTTCTCAATGAAGGTCCATTGATTGGCAACAATAAAGGAGTTGTTTTCGGGATGGGAATAGTCAGCGAGATACACAATGCCAGAACGCTCCTCGCCTTTTTCCAAGTAACGGACCGGAATGCCGCTTTGCAGGTACTCCATAAACTCGGCGTTTTTCTGTACAAGTTCGCCATTTTCAAAATTGCGCAGTTTGAATAAAGCGTCGTTAATGGCGTCAGCAGGTAAGCCCTTGTTCAGGCGATACAAGGACTCCTCCAATACCGAATCATAGAGCGGGCTCTTAAAGTCTCGTTCCACATCCGGGCCGTAGACATACTTATAGCCCAAATCATTTCTGAAAAGCTCGATTATAGCGTTTTCATAATCCGCTTCTGTGTTATATCCCGGCATGGTTGATTGCTCCTTTTTTACAGACTTATGTGAGTTCTCTACGATTTCTTTTTGAAAAGTGAACGGCACTTTGTTCGGTTATCTCTAACTTTTCTTTCCACAGCTTCGCAAACGCTTGACAGGTCTGGCATTAGGCGATATGAATTGATTCCGATGGTGTCTAAATAGGCTTGTAGCTCATCCCTTATATCCTTGGAGATCTTAATAATCCCAGTATTATTATCAAGCAAATCTATGTGTTTCTCTTTTTCGAGTATATATGGAAAAAGGAATAGGCCTTGTTGCATAACTATCCGCTGATTTGATTGATTGGGGTCGATAAAAAACAGTGAATTCCTATTGATTTTTGAGGCATTGACACGAACGTATTCATCAGGGTCAGTCATCAGAGTTTTAGAAGCTATAATCCTGAAAAATTGGTCAGTTGCTATATCTTTACTTAAATACTTTGAGGTTCCAAAATCGTGCTTTTCATTAAACATCATATCGACGGTTTCAATTAGTTCTATGCTGCGTTTAGCCATCGAATTGATTTCAAAAAAGTCACCACGATTAAAAATAGGAACATGGCGGATCAGGATACTATCTTCTATGTTGCAATAGCGAATATAGTAATATAGAGAGTTTTCTTCGACCATATATTTATTGCCTTTAGGAGTGAATAGCGCAAAAAACAGTGCAATAAATGGGTTATATGTAAAATCAAGTAGCCGCGTTGCCAGTCCATAGTGTTGTGCGTATGACATAAAATCGACAGGGTTACTTGTATTAAGATACTGATTTGCACTGCGTTCGAATTCAAAAAGTAGTTCTCTCTCTTGATCAACTAAATTTCGCCGTATAATATTTGGTTGCAACTGGTCTTGTTTTGAATATCCACGAAAAACCCAGTTGCCGCTCTCGGCTAACTCTGTAAGCCTTGCTATTAAAGCGGATTTGTTGTCAAACACTTCGGTTTTAAACATAATACTAATCTCACTTCCTTCTTAAATGCTAAATTATCATTTATGCGGTTGTTAAGGTCGATTTTCGCATCTATCGCCTCAAAGATTAATGTGATTTTTCGCTGATCTTCTATGCTGGGGTAGTGTATTGGCATACGCTTAAAATCTTTGAGAACTATTCTGGGTATAGCAGATCCAGAGCCGTAGTTGTCTCGTACATCTTTTTTTACCGCTGGCGATTTCAGCGTATAATACAAAAATTCAGAGGTGATAATTTCAGGATTTACCCTCAGAATCGCAATTGATGAAAGAAGTGCAGGCCGCTCTGGTTGCTTATAAATAACGATATCCTCAAAATACCTTGCACCATCTTTTCCAACAAGAACATCGCCTATGTTGGGGACACATCCTTGTTTTTCGAGTTTTGAATAGTCCTCTCTTGATATCCTCTTACAAGTCGAAAAGTCAAAGCCATATTCTGCAAAGTCTTTGACAGATGCCATATATTCGCCATTTTCGACACTCGGGGGACTGTTATGAGCACCATCAGTAACAAGCAAGCAGACATCGTCAATCGTAGAAACATACCACTCAGATTTCATACCCAATCGCCCCCAGTTTCTTGCGGATTTCATCCTCCAGCTCGTGGGACTTCTTGAACATCTCCGAAAGTTCAGAGGTTAAACGGGTCATCTTCTCCTCAAATGGTTCGCCGTCATCCTCAACTTCTTCGATGCCCACATATCGGCCCGGAGTTAGGATAAAGTCCTGCTTTTCGATCGCCTGAAGGTCTGCCACAGCACAGAAGCCCTTTACATCTTCCAATGTCCCTTCTTGGAATGCTTCGAAGATGTCTGCTAATTTTTGAATGTCCTCGTCGGTGAAATCTCTGTGCTTTTTATCAACCATATGTCCCATCTTTCGGGCGTCAATAAAAAGCGTCTTGCCCTTTTGCTTTTTATTCTTGCTGATAAACCAGAGGGTGACGGGAATGGTCACGCTATAAAAAAGCTGTGTCGGCAGAGCTACAATTCCCTCCACAAGGTCAGCCTGAATGATGCGTTTTCTGATTTCCCCCTCACCGCTGGTTTGAGTGGACAGCGCACCATTTGCAAGAACAAGACCTATCTTGCCGTTGGGGGCGAGGTGGTGGATCATATGTTGAATCCACGCATAGTTGGCGTTACCGGCGGGGGGCGTACCAAACTGCCAACGCACATCGTCCTTCAGCTTTTCCTGTCCCCAGTTGGAGAGATTAAACGGCGGATTTGCCATAATGAAATCTGCTTTCAGCGTGGGGTGGAGGTCATTAAAGAAAGTGTCTGCCTGATACGGTCCGAAGTTGGCGTCGATACCACGGATTGCCATATTCATCTTCGCCATTTTCCAAGTATCGGCGTTTGACTCTTGCCCATAGACTGAGATCTTCCCCCGGTTTCCTCGATGTGCTTCTATGAAATCGGCTGACTGAACGAACATACCGCCAGAACCACAGCAGGGATCGTACACACGGCAATTTTCGTAAGGCTTTAGAATTGCAACAATCGTTTTAACGATACTTTCCGGCGTGTAGAACTCGCCGCCCTTAACACCTTCGTATGCAGCAAACTGCTGAATGCAATACTGATATGTTTTTCCAAGCAGATCCTTGTTTTCTTTGGTATCGCTCATATCCATATTGGTGAACAGGTCAACCACATCGCCCAAAACACGCTTGTCCAAATCTGGGCTTGCATAGTTTTTAGGCAGCACATTTTTCAGGCTTTTGTTCTCTGCTTCAATAGCCCGCATTGCATTGTCGATGAGTGTGCCAATTTCAGGGGTGTGAGCAGCAGAAGCAATCTTGCTCCACCGTGCATCCTCCGGTACGAAGAAAATGTTATCTTCGGCGTAGGCGTCACGGTCATCTTCGAAGCCGTCGCCCTCAGCGACAACCTCCTGATAACGCTTTTCAAAAGCATTGGATATGTAGCGCAGGAAAATAAGTCCTACGATCACTTTTCGGTATTCTGCTGCGGGGATATGTCCCCAAAGGACACAGGCAGCGTCCCAGATTTGTTTTTCAAAGCCGATTGTGGCGTTGTTTCCGTTAGCCATATAAATATGTCCCTTTCTTCTTGCTATATCAGCTTATCATTCCGATGAATTCTAGTGTGGGGGAAATTAAATCTTTGCTTATAATCTTCCAGCCATGCACCATTAAAAATGCTAATCAATATTTCCTGGAATCAATGATTCTAAAGTGCTTGTCATTTGTTCAAATTCACGCTTTTCTTTCGCAGACATTTTGACAGGATACGCTCTTGCAATATCTTCAATGCTTTTCTTTATTTTGAAAGCTTCTGCGGGTTGCTTTAGAATTCTGAGTTCTGTTTTGATTGATTCTTTTGCGGATATTTCATTGATTATTTGTTTCATAAATTTGGAAATTTCGCTGTTTGCAGAATAATCAGCAGGCGCATAAAAGTTTATACGCCCATCACTAAACAACTGGTAAACTTTTCCTCTGTTATCTTTTTGGGGATCAAAAACACCGATAGAATAGCCGCCCTTGCTTTTTACTAATCGCATGCAAGGAATATCGGTTGCGCTATCGCCTATGTAAACTATATTTTCATAGGGAATTCTCAACAATTCATCAGGCATGCTGTCATTAACTCTTTCATCGTATTCTTCAAGAAAGCCTTTCGCAATGCGGAATATAAATTGAGTCTTATTCGTGTAATTGATCGCTTGCGCTGGCCATTTTGCGACGCCATCTGCGGAATAAAGATATGTGGAGGCATATATTCGTTTAAAGTACTGAGCGATTTCGCTTCCCTCGATTATTTCTTTAAGTCCTGAAGAAATAATATAATGTTCCAGTTCAATTCCTTTCTTTGCGGCATATTCATTCATTCGCTTGAACCAAGTTTTGACGCCTTTATAAAGCTCTACATCCGCACCGATTTTTCTGAAGTACTCACGCTTAAGAGACTTCCGTTTGAACTCAGAATATCTTATCAATTCGTGCATCCACGCCAAATTCGTGTCCATTAGATTATCTTTTGCAAGTTTATTGGAGGACTGCCAAAACTCGCTTTTATCTATTCCAAAAGATGGAATGAGCGTAAATGTTTGCATATCATCGGGTGATAAGGTCTTGTCGAAATCATAGCAAATAGCCATTTTAGGTTTCTTGGCTCTGATTTCATCATTCATTTTTTCGTACAATTCCGTGCTTTCGCTCATTTTGCAAATGCCTCCTTTTAAATGTTGTATGTCCCGTTGTTATTATAGTTGTAACTGGGTTTTTAATGTAGGCTTACCAAGGGTCGTTTCCGGTCAAACCAGCATTTCCCATCTTCCGTATCTCTTGCCGCGTTCTCTGCGGATATAGCTTTTATCTTGCAGTGACTTCATAATTCGCTTTACAGTTGCGATTGACCTTCCCGTTGCGTTTACAAGTTCTCGCTGCTTGATTGCCGGGTTTTGTGCGACCAGTTCCAAAACCGCCAGTTCTTCCAGTGAGCAGTTCAAAGTATCAAATTGATACTTTGAAACTTTGGAATTGATACTTTGGGGATGGCTTTCCTCCACATAATCAATGTGCATATAACGATTCTTCAGCTCGTAATCCGTGCCTAAAAGAAGATTGCTGAAAAACATTTCCAAGAATTTTGTGGTGGCGTGAACGCCCTTTTGCAGATTCGTGTAGTTTGCTCGGACCAAGGCGTTGCGGAAGTACCACGAATTCTTTTCAAAGGCGTCGTTGTTTACACGGAAGCCGAAAGTTTTCATATATTTGATCATAAAGACGGCGGTGGCACGGGTGTTTCCTTCACCGAAGGGATGGATCTGCCAAATGTCGGAGGTGAATTTCGCCAGGTGCTTCACCGCCGCATCTACGGACAGGCCCTCATAGGAGAACTGTTTTTCAGTGGCAAAATCGTAATCCAGCGTATCCTTGATACTGTTCCAGTCCGCATAGATCACGGTGTCGCCGTTCAGTACCCACTCTTTCTTGGTGATGTTGTACTGCCGAATCTGCCCGGCGTGACTGAACACGCCTTCAAACAGTCTGCGGTGGATGGAGAGCCACTCGGCGGGGGAGAATTGAAAGGCTTTTTCCCCCAACAACTTTGCGATTCTGGCAGAGACAATGTCTGCTTCTTTGGTGTTGTCCTCAACCTCGGTGCGGGTGGTACGCTGCTCATAATAGCTATGAATGCGCTGCTGGGCTTCATCGATAGTGATTTTACCCTCAATGTGATCTTTGGCCGTATCCAGCAGATAGGCAGAGGTATTCAACCCGTCAACCGCCTGCAAGCCGATGGCGGTCTGCCACGCTTCACTTTTTTCGGCCCGGTCCGGTTCGCCCTGCTTGATATATTCTTCCAGTTCAAATTGCCAATTCTGATCCGGCATATCTGCACCTCATTCCTTGCTCAAATCTTCCGCCTTGAATGTCGTGTACCCTTCGTAATAGTAGCTGTGGTCGATGCCGTTCCTATACACCTCACGGCTGCCGACCTCATCGGTCAGTGCCGCCTTCAGCAGCACCTTGATCTCCACATCCTTGATGGGGCTGCGCTCCATTGCAAGGAGATAATCCTCTTTATCCACCTTGCTCCAGTCCATGACCCTGCCGATTTCGGTTTTCAGGATATGGTCAAGCCAGATGCGGGTACTGCGCCCATTGCCCTCCCGGAAGGGGTGGGCAATATTCATTTCCACATATTTTTCGATGATCTCGTCAAAGGTGAACTGGGGCATCTTGTCGATGTTGGCCAGTGCCGCCTCCAGATACATCAGCGGCGCAAAGCGGAAATTGCCTTTTGCCAGGTTCACCGTGCGCAACTTACCGGCAAAGTCGTAAATATCTTCAAACAGAGACTTGTGAATCGCCTGCAAAGTCGAGAATTTACCCGCCGGGAGCGTATCGAGTACGCCGTTTTCAAACAGTTCTACCGCCTTTTTCTTGCTGAGGCGTTCTTCTTCACGGGCAAGGTCGGCGGAGCTTGTCAGCCCCAATTTATTTTCCAGTGCCATAATGCACCTCCAAAATAATTACTTATCCGCCGCCACGCCGGACTTCATCCAGGCGTCCACTTCGCTGACCTTGAATTTCCAAAGACGGCCTATTTTCGCAGCGGGCATATTTCTTTTCTCTATCCAGGCGAGTACCGTATCACGGCTGACGCCGAGGTATTCGCAAATTTCTTTCATTGAGTACCAGCGTTCGATGGTCGGTTCCATTAAAATGTCCTCACTTTCAGGCGGTTTCCGATAGCTATAATTATACAATTTAAGTATATCACGGCGATGCCGATTTATCAAGGATTATTACGGATTTACGAGGGATTAAGAAGAAAATCTTATAATTAAAAGTGAAAGGTTTCCCCGCTCAGTTTACTGATTTGAGCGGAGAAACCTTTTTTTGCTACATATCTCTTTTTTCGGAAACGCTCCCACAAATGGTCTTGCAATTTTGAGAATAAGTGAGGACGGAAAAATTTTTGAGAATTTTCTCGAAAACACCCCCACAAACGGCGCCCCTTATTCAGAGTAAGTGAAGGGAGAAATATTTTTGTGGGGAATTTTGAAAAGTACCCTGCCAAACGGCACCCCTTATTCAGAGCAAGTAGAGGGACCTTTTGAAAATCTGAGAGAATTTTTCAAATTGCTTTGCCAAAATCTCAAAAAAGTTCCCAATTGGTTAGTAGGAAGGCCCTGAAAAATTTCCTTCAAAATCCTATTTGTTATTCGCCAGAAAAGTTCCCAGTTGATTAGTAGAAAGGGCGCTTAAAATTTTTCTTTAAAAAGCCATTTTATTTTTGCCCGAAAAATTCCCAATTAAGTAGTAGAGGGGGCGCAGAAAAAATCTCAAAAGTTTTTTCGTTCAAATCCGAAAAAATTTCCCAGTTGGTTAGTAGAGAGGCTTTCAAAGGAAAGTTTCAAAATTCCTTCGTACAAATCGAAAAATTTTTCCCAGTTGATTAGTGAGGGGGTTAAAAAACAGGCCTTCTCGCTGGCTACCTATTGAGGGGACTCTCTCCCTGTGTACCTTGAAAAATGAATCGCCGCCTCCAAAGGATATGCTTCCGGCAAGTGACGCCACGACTTCCCGATAATTCAGGGCTCCCGCAAAATCGAAGATTTTGTGGGAAGAGGAGCAGCAGTGAAACGAATGAGCTTTCGCACGAGTGCGGAAGCGAATGATATGGAACTTGCTGCGACGAGAGCGCACCAAAGAAGCGATACGCCGTGGTGAGACTCCGGGGCAGGAACGATGCGGATGAGCGGCAGCAAACAAAAACCACCGCAGAAATGCGGATTCAGAACAGACAAAGGAGGTTCAAGCCTATGAAGAAAAATGAGCTCAGAGAGCTTTATCAGATGATGTTTCCGGAATACCCGGACATTGTGACCGTTAAAGAGCTTCGGGAGATGCTGGGCATCAGCCGCAAGCTGGCATACAAGCTGATCGACTATGGGTACATCCACGCCGTGAAGATCGGCACGACGCTGAAAATTCCGAAAATCAGCGTCATCAACTATGTGATGGAGAAGGAGGTGAAGAAGGTGAAGAAGGTTGGATGAGATCAAGCGCCTGACGCCCGCCCAAAGGGCACGCTGCAACCGGCTGATCCGGAGGCTGTGCGCCAACTATGATGGCGGCAACTGCCTGCCGCTGGACGACGGCGAGGGCTGCGTGTGCGTGCAGACGATTTCCTATTCGCTGCTGTGCAAGTACTTCCGGCGGGCGGTTCTGCCCGCCGACAAGGTACTCTGCGCCGATATTTACCGGCAGCGCACGCGGACCTGCGAACGGTGTGGAAAGCCCTTTGCACCCGGCAGCAACCGGCAGAAATACTGCCCGGAATGCGGCCGCTCCATCCGACGCAAGCAGAAGGCGGACTCGGCCAGACGGCGGCGCAGCGTCGAATATTAAGCGCCGGGAAAGCCTTGATTTCCGGGGCTTTTTTGAGGGCAAAGCGGGTGCGGGTGGCCGTTTCCATCCGCCCCCGCCCAAATCCACTTTTAACATTCTACAAAGGAGAATTCTATGGACAACAAACTGAAAACCGTGGACGCAGAGACCCTGCTGTCCACGCCGATGAGCAAGACGATGTTCATCGTGGACGGTCTCATTTCGCAGGGTGTCAATGTCATCAGCGGTGCCAGCAAGATCGGCAAAAGCTGGCTGATGCTGTGGCTGGGGCTGCAAGTGGCGCAGGGAAATTCCGTTTGGGGTTTGCCCACGTTGCAATGCGATGTGCTCTATCTGAGCCTTGAGGACACCCAGCGCCGCATCAAAGACCGACTCTACAACCTCACCGACAGCGCCCCGGACAACCTGTATTTTGCCGTGACCTCCGGGCTGATCGGCGGCGGGCTGGAGGAGCAGATCACGGATTTCCTGACCGAGCATCTCGCCACCAAGCTGGTCATCATCGACACGCTGCAAAAGGTACGGGACTCCAAGGGCAGCGCCGGAAAGGCGGGAATGTACGGCGACGACTACGACGATATTTCCTCCATCAAGCGCATTGCCGACGGCTTCAACATCGCCATTTTGCTGGTGCATCACCTGCGAAAGCTGCAAGACAGCGACGATCCCTTTAACGATGTCAGCGTCTCCACCGGTATCATCGGCGCTGCGGACACCAACTTCATCCTGCGCCGCAAGCGCAGCGGAAACGCCGCTACGCTGCTGGTCAGCGGGCGGGATGTGGAATATCAGGAACTGACCTTGCAGTTTAACGACCTTGTCTGGGAGCTGGTGGAGCGCAAGAACAGCGAGGATATTCACAAGGCGGAGCTGCCGAAATTTCTGTTTCGGGTGGTGGACTTTATGGAGTGCCGCACCGAATGGGTAGGCACGGCCACGGAGCTGCTGACCGAAATGAAGGAGCAGGAGGTCACGCCCAATATGGTCACAAAATATCTCGGTCAGTTCGCCTATGAGGTGCTGGAGCCGTTGGGCATCGAGTATCGCACCAAGCGCACCGGCAAAAGCCGGCTCATCAAATTTCTGCGCCGTGACGGCGATGACGCAAATGACGCCGGGATCGCTATATAAGGAAATCCCCGTCACAACCGTCATTGCCGTCACAAACCGAAGAAAGGGGGTGAACAAATGCGCAGCAAAAACCACGGGATCAATGTTCGTGTGACCGAGCAGGAGAAGCAGAAACTACTGGAAAATGCCCGGTTCTGTTCTCTGCCGCTGTCGGAATATCTGCGGCGGCTGGGGCTTGGAAAAGAGGTCAGAGCGGCGATCAGGGAGCGGGATTACCGCCTGTTTCGGATGCTGAACGGCCTGAAAGCGGAGCTTCCACAGCTTCAGAAAGAGGAAATTCTGAGCAGGCTAGAAGCAGTTTTGAATGAATTAAAGTAAGCGAGAATTACGCCTACGCAGTCTAAGCGAGCAGTGCGCTTTTACTCCCGGCAGGGCCGGAGCGCAAAAGCACTCGTTAGGGCGTGCCCTAAAACCCCGAAAGAAAAAACTATGAAAGTGAGGACAACACAATGAGAAAATCGGATTTTACTTTACCCACGCTGGATGACCTGTTTTCCACGCAGGCGGAGCGGGACGATGCCAAGCTGGAGCGGGTGCGGAATATTCCGCTGGCCGAGCTGCACCCGTTCAAGGGTCACCCCTTCAAGGTGCAGAACAACGAGGAGATGCAGCGGATGATCGAGAGCATCCGCAAGGTGGGAGCCATCACCCCGGCGCTGGCAAGGCCGCTGCCGGGCGGCGGCTACGAGCTGATCTCCGGCCACCGGCGACTGGCGGCGTGCCAGGTGCTGGGCGTCGAGACGATGCCCGTCATCGTCCGGGAACTGTCTGACGATGAAGCGGTGATCGCAATGGTGGATGCCAACTTGCAACGGGAGACTATCCTGCCCAGCGAAAAGGCGTTTGCCTACAAGATGAAGCTGGATGCGCTGAACCATCAGGGTATGACTTCTGGACAAGTTGGCCAGAAGTGGTCGAGAGAGAGAATGGCCGATGAAGCCTCAGACAGTGGACGACAGATTCAACGCTATATCCGCCTGACCTACCTAATCCCCGAACTGCTTTCGATGGTGGACGACGGCAAGATTGCCTTCAACCCGGCGGTGGAGCTTTCTTACTTAGATTCTTACCAGCAGCGGGCAGTGTTGGACGCAATGGCGCTGAACGACTGCGCCCCATCCCACGCCCAGAGCATCCGCCTGAAAAAGCTGGCGCAGGAGGGCTTACTGGATGACCAGATAATCTACGCCGTGCTGGCGGAGACGAAGTCCAACCAGCAGGAGCAGCTGAAATTCAAGCGGGAGGAACTGCGGAAATATTTCCCTTCTGGCTACACCGAGGAGCAGATGCGCCGGGACATCATCAAGGGGTTGGAACTGCTGAAGCGGCAGAGAGAACGGAACCGGGATGCCCGCTGATTCGTACCGATACGGCTACGATAAAACAATTTGCAGAATAGAGAGAACCCCAAACCGATGGTATACTGATACTGTCGGTTTGGAGTTCTGTTCTGCAAATACAAAGGACAGGAGGAAATGAAATTGGTAGCAGGACATCTGACTTTGAAAAACGGCAAGTATTATGCCGTGCTGAACTACAAAAACGCCGGAGGGCAGCGAAAAACGAAATGGATCTCGCTGGGACTTTCCGAAAAGGGAAATAAGCGCAAGGCCGAGGCGGAACTGGCAAGGCTCCGGGCGGAGTTTGAACCGCCCAAAGAGGCGGGCGACCTGAGCAGTGATATGCTGTTCGCCGATTATCTGTTGGAATGGCTGGAGATCGCCAAGGGACGGCTGGCCCACGCAACCTACGGTGCCTACCAAGGACTGCTGAAAAGCACCATCGTCCCTTATTTCCGCAAAAAGAAGCTGACGCTGCGGGAACTGGAAGCCCGACATTTGCAGATGTTTTATTCTGAAATGCTCAGGCGGGTCACGCCCAATACCGTTATCCATTATCACGCCGTCATTCACTCGGCACTGAAATATGCAGTCAAGACCGATATGCTGATCCAGAATGTGGCGGACAAGGTGGACCGGCCCAGAAAGAACAGCTTTCAGCCGGTCTTTCTCTCGGCGGACGAGATGCAGAAGATGTTTGAAGCCCTTCGGGGAACCAAGCTGGAGCTGCCGGTGCTGGTGGCCGCCTTTTACGGCCTTCGCCGTGGCGAGGTGGTGGGCTTGAAATGGGACGCCATCGACTTTGAGCAAGGCACCATTTCCGTAAAGCGCACCGTGACCTCAACGATCATCGACGGCAAGTATCAGGAGTTCGAGCAGCAATCCGCCAAGACCAAGTCCAGTCTGCGCACCCTGCCGCTCATCGGCAGCTTCCGGGAATACTTTATGCAGGTGAAAGAGGCGCAGGAGCTGAACAAGCAGGTCTGCGGCAACTGCTACAACTATGAATACGATGGCTTTGTATTCGTGGATGAGTTGGGCGAGCGGATGCGGGTGGAATACCTGACCAACGCATTTCCGAAATTTCTGGAGAGTCACGGTTTGCGCCGGATGCGCTTTCACGATCTGCGTCACAGCTGTGCCAGCTTGCTACTGGCCAACGGCGTCCCCCTCAAACACATTCAGGAGTGGTTGGGGCACAGCGACTTTACCACCACGGCGAACATCTACGCCCACTTGGATTACAAGTCCAAGATCACTTCGGCGCAGGCGATGGAGACAGGGCTTGCTCTGCCGGAGGGCGGCGACTTCAGCAGCCGCTGGAGTTCGATCAGTGCCGGGGAGAACAGCTGATTTTCTCCCCTGAAAACCGAAAATCGTGCGGGCTTTGCCCTTTAGGCAAAAATTAAAAAGCCTGTAAACGGGCTTGTTTACAGGCTTTTTGTGTCATAACGCAACACTATAGATTTTTTTCGAAATTTACTTTCAAAAAATCGTCGTATGACAGCAAGAAAACCTTGACGCGCAGAGCTCACTTGCCTTTTGATTCTTCAGTTGTGTCAGAGACTGCTCCTTCCAGCAGATCTGTCACTACCTGATTAAGCTGTGCGGCATTCTTAGCAGTAATGACCGGCGTGTCTGACTGGGACTCAATGTCTTTTCTGGTTCGTCCAGCCACCTGACCGCCCGCCTTGGCAACTGCCAAATTCTCTTGGAAGGTCGTTGGTTTGCGATCTCTTGAAAACTGAGTGGTAGTGGCCTCCGCCAGCATATTCAGTACCAGTTCCAGCGTAGTCATGTTATCACGAAGGTTTTCCTTTTTCAAGCCCTTCAGATTTTTGTACTGCCGGGTGGACATGCCAGACCAGGCTCGGGAAATCTCGTCCGTGAGGATGGCGTACTCTACGCCTTTCTGCACACCGCGGGCATCCCATTCATCCGTCAGTTCTTTACGGACCTGGATGGCCTGCAGCCGCTGATTGATCCACTCACGGCTGTAACCCTTCTTGAGATAGGTTTCCAGAGCGCGGTCAATGGTCAGCTCCGGGTCGATGGTCTCCTCGATACGCTCTCGACCGACCTGTGCCAGCCACAACTTGAACGGTTCTGCCTTCGGGGAAGGAATAGACTGGATGATTCGGAGAAGCTGCTCGGTATCGGCTACATCAGTCAATCGTTTTTTGCCATCCGAAGCGGTCATTTTCAACTGGTTACAAGCTGTAACCGTTTCATTTCCCTCATCCTTCAGGCGTTTCTTCGTTACCTTCCAGTAGTTACGAGCTGCCTGATAATCTGGCTGATCAGTCAGCACAGCTACCACATCAACGACGGAAAAGTACCATTCTTCCTTTTCCTCATCCCATGCGGTTCGAATACGCTTGTTTTCGAACAGTTGGATATTATCGTTTTGTGCCATTTGAATCACCTCGTTCTGTCATGAATTCTTTCAAAAGTCCTTGGCAGCCATCCAGCACATCCTGCCAGGTCGCCTCGAAGTCCTCGGTGTACCATGGGTCTGCCACATTGCCGGGATGGGCGGTGTGATCCATCAGGAGGGACATCTTGCCGACATAGTCGCCGCCGCAGATACGGTACATATCCCGGAGGTTGGCCTGGTCCATGCCGATCAGGAGATCGTATTCGTCGTAATCCCGATTTGTCAACTGCCGTGCGGCATGGCCTTCGCAGGAGATCCCATGCTCGGCCAGCTTGCGCCGTGCCGGAGGATAGACTGTGTTGCCGATCTCCTCCCGACTGGTAGCCGCTGATTCGATATGAAATTGTGATGCCAGTCCCGCCTTTTTTACCAAGTCCTTCATCACGAACTCGGCCATGGGGCTGCGGCAGATATTGCCGTGACAGATAAACAGGATCCTCTTCATACTGCGTTCTCTCCGAAATCTCATCGTTGCCCTCATTATACCGCACATCGACCTTTTCGTCGAGAACACTTTCCAGATACGCAGAATCCTCGATCATTCGCAGAAGCTCCGCCTTGGATAGATTCCGTGCTGTAGCCTGCCGGATGTACCAGCGGCGCTCCTCTGCGGGCAGCTCTGCCTCCATGATCACAATGTTCTGTGTCCAATTCAAGTGAAGCGCTTCGCCAAGCAGTTCCGGCGTGCCGCTGTACAACTGCCAGAAATCCCGCATCCGGCGCACATTGCGCGGAGAGAAGCCGGTCATATCCGGGTATTGTTCTTTTATGAACTCCGCAGCAGCTACCGCTGCACCCTTTTCCGAGTGGGCACAGACGGCCTTGCCGATTTCGCAGTACAGCTCCATCTGCGGCAGATCTGCTTTCATGACAGATTCCAGTGTGGCAAACATTGTGCTGTAGTCCACAGCCTTTCGGATATTCATAGTTTCTCCTCTCCGGCGCACAGCGCCTGATTCAACGCTCAAAGCAGAGAAAAGCACGGTAACATCGCCGTGTTTTTCTCTGCCTTGACCTGTTTCAGATAACTTGTATGATCTGCTCCCAGAGCAGTATGTGCTTTTCATCAATGGCCCGGTTGTCGTGGTAATGGCCGAACAGCCAGTAGTGATAATGTGCTCTCTCCTTGACCTCCTGCAGGAAATCTGTGAGCGGGTCTGCCTCATTGTGGCGGTTTTCCATGAGAGCAATGCTGGTGGGAGCGCAGTGCGTGATAACATAGTCCACCGCCCAATCGACCTTGGCCAGATTTTTCCGTGCTTCAGCGTACTCCTCCTCAGAAGGCATCTCCTGCGCCCACCACGAAATGTGATTGATGCGATACCTCGCTCGGGGCTTTCTCTGCAGCATCAGGAGCTTTCGCTCAAAATCCGGAGCACCCGGTTCCAGAATGCCGTCCTCCGTATCATGGCTTTTTGCTCCGCCCATGGTGAAGAAGTGATAGCCTTCCAGCTCGAAGACCTGTCCACGCATCAGGTGCAGGACATGAGAGCGAATGCGGTGTACCTTGCCGCCGTGCCAGTCTTTCACCGGATATCGTTCCAGTGCGTCGTAGTTCTCATGATTCCCGCAGACGAAGGCCAGCGTGAACGGAAGACTTTCCAGCCAGTCCAATGCAGCCTCGTCACGGCCGTCTCCAAACCACACACCACCAAAGTCTCCGGCACAAATCACGATGTCCCGCTTTGTCATTTGTACCTGCTCCGGGAAGTATTCCGGCTTGAAGCGTTCAAAATTACCGTGGCAATCACCGGTTACAAAAATCATCTTTCCACCTTCTTTCAGTACATAATTTTCTGGCAAATCTCAATTCCACCCTTCAGCGTGACTGCGATCTCATCCTTGGATAGGATTTTTACTGTCTCCACCAGTTGGCGAACGGCGCTCTCGTCCCACTCTGTAATGTAGGGCGATGCGTTTTCCAATGTCTGTGCGGCATCCATGATGCGCTGATTGGCTTTTGCCTGTTCGTTGTTATTCGCGAGGATCACGGACCGTTTTTCCTTCAGGAAAGTCTGCTCGTCCAGTATTTCTTTGAACTGACCGCCATAGGCGGTAGGATCATCCGTGGCCTTTTCCAGCAGTGTTTGGAACTGCTGCTCCAGCACCCTCAGCCTGCATTCAATATCTCCAAGGCTCATTGTGCCACCAGGGAATGGGATGAGCTCCGTTTCCATTGCAGCTGTGATCTGCCGAATCAAGCTATTCTTGTCAGCCATGGCTGTATTCAGGACTGCGAGGATCGCTTGCTGGAGTGGTGCTTCATCCAGCGTGGGCGAATTGTGGCAGTATTTCTTACCGTAGTCCAATCGGCTCACACAGCGCCACACGACTCGTTTTTCACCGTTTCGTGTCCATGTGCAGCGGCGATACAGGGTCCCGCACTCACCGCAGACCAACCGCTCCGAGAGCGCATACTTACTGGCGTAGGAGGCCATCCCTGTGACTGCGTTTTTAGAAGGACTCTTTGCTGCATTCCGCCGTGCCATCTCCGCCTGTACGGCATCATACTTTTCACGGCTGACAATGCCCTCGTGGTGATTTTCAATGAGGTACATGGGAAGCTGGCCTGTATTCTTGATGGCCTTGCGGTTGATAAAGTCCTGCCGGAAGGTCTTCTGCATCAACACATCACCGCAGTATTTTTCATTCTGCAGGATGCTACGGATGCGGGAAATGGTCCACTCCGGAGAATCCTCGAAGCACTTGACGCCTTGCTGTTCCAGTTCAACTTTGATCATCCGCAGGCTGGCTCCGGTGAGATAGCGCTCATAGATCCATCGGACGATCTCCGCCTGTTCCGGAATGATCTCCGGCTGACCATCCTCACCTTTGCGGTAGCCGTACAGCTTTTTATATTGGATGCTGACCTTTCCGGCTTCCATGGCGCGGCGTTTCCCCCATGTGACATTGGCGGAGATGGATTCACTTTCAGATTGGGCGAAGGCACCGGAGAGGGTGATCCGCAGCTCACTGTCCTCCTCCAGAGAATTGATATTTTCCTTCTCGAAGATGACTGCGATGCCAAGCTGTTTGAGCGCCCGGATATAGTAGAGGCAGTCCACCGTGTTGCGGGAGAAGCGGGAAACCGACTTGGTCAGGATCACATCGATTTTCTTCTGGCGGCAGTGCCGGATCATCCGCATGAAGTCCTCGCGCTTCTTGGCCGAGGTTCCGGTGATGCCCTTGTCCGCAAAGATGCCAGCCATCGTCCAGGCGGTGTTGGACATGATCTTATCGGTATAGTACTCTTTCTGCACCTCATAGCTATTTGCCTGATCCTCCTCTTTGGTGGAGACTCGGCAGTAAGCTGCCACCCGGAGCTGTCTGCGGGCTTCTGCCTGGCGGGTGGCTTCCGGCTTGGCAGGGATCTTGATCACTCTTGGGGCATCCTCTTTCATTGCAGGTCGCTCCTTTCTATGACTTGCCCATTTTTTAATCGCAGTTTGACATTTTGGCGGGTCACCTGCACCTCGGACACGGTGTTTTTCAGAAGATCAGCGTTCAGTTCCGCCACACATTCGAAGGCGGTGAAGAGACGCCGGAGACGAGTTGTTTCATATTCCTCATCCCCCAGCGCAGCATATTGCTCTGCCGCAAGATGGAGGATCAGCGCTTTGGCGTTGTCCTCGTCGATTGGCTGCTGCTCCAGAGCGTTATCCAGCGCCTCCTGCGTTCTAAAATGTGTGGCTGGCGTGGAACTGCGCTGATGCTGTATGCGTTCCGGGCAATTTGCGAGGCCGTTGAGCAGGTCGGTGACACTTTGTTCCACCCGTTCAGACGGCGGTGTACCGCAGAGCCTGCGCAGCACCTTTTGCGCTTCCGTCTTTTTCGGAAGCTGGGGCTTGTTTGAGCGTTTTTCATTTGCCGCAATGAGCTGCTCCTCATCTATGAGTTTGGGATATCCTTTCTCCCCGGTATAGCGTGTGTCCGCCAGAATACGGGCGACCATATTTTTGTTCCAGAGGCGTCCCTCGTCGTATGGGATATCCTGCTGGCGAAGCGACTCCGTCAACTCATTCAAGGATTCTCCTGCAATATATCGGAGGAAAATCTCCTGCACAAGTTTCGCCTCTGATTCCTGTATGACGATCTCACCCAGAGACATCTTGTAGCCGAAGGGCTGCTTCCGGTTTCCCATCACCGCACCGTCCTCTCTATGGACTCCCGCAGCTCCAGCCCATTTTTTAGGCAGAAGCGGACGGAGTCGTTGCTCTCTATGATAATTTTTTCAACGAGTTCACCGAACAGTTCCGTGTCAAAGCTGTCGAGGAATTCCGGCCCATCTTCCAGGATGTCTATCAAGTCTCGTGTTTGCAGGGCGGTCATGTCGCTCTCAGCATCCATCAGCTTTTCTTTTTCCAGCTTGGCCTGCCGGAGCTGCTTGGTCAGCTCATTGGTTTTGACTATAAAAATGTCAGGATCAACAAGGCCCTGCTGCTTGAGGAAGGCCAATGTCTGATTCTGACTGGATAGATCTGATATTCTTTTATTCTGGGCAACGATGTCAGGACTCCAGAGCATCCTGCGATTGCGGATCATCTGGAGGTTTGTAAGCATCTGTTCCAGAATGGGGATGCTCTGATGTTTCAGCTTGTAGTATAGGCGGCAGAAGGATGCGTAGATCTGAGTCTCATGGATCGGCGTGATCAAGCAATCACCCTTTGTGTCATGGCTTGTACAGCATAGATACCATTTGCCGCGAACATTTTTAAACCGCATCCGTGCTCCACAGATGCACCGGATTTGTGAGATAATCTCGCTGTGTACGGGTGCTTTTCCTAAACTGCGTTTTTGCCGTAGGACTTGAGCTCGCTCAAATATCTCTGGAGAAATGATCGCATCGTTGCTCCCTGACACAAAATACATTTCACGCTCACCATGATTGGTTTTCTGTTGCCTCGAGAGCATATCCGGCGTATACCTCTTTTGCAGAAGTGCATTCCCAGCGTAGCGCTCGTTTTGCAGAATGTAATCTACAGCTTTATAATTCCATACTCGCTCAGTCAGACAGCTGGCATTTAGGCTGTCTGCAATTTCTTGAGGATTTTTACCGGATAAATACTCGTGGAAAATTCTTCGGACAATGGCTGCTTCCGGTTCACATATTTTGAGATTTCTACTGTCAAGCCGAAATCCCCATGGAGCTTTACAGGTATTGAATTCGCCGCTCTCCATTCTGCGTTGATAGCTCCATCGCATATTTCCCGAGATAGACTCGCTCTCTTTTTGGGCGAAGGCAGCGTAGATGGCGGTGATGAGCTCACTGCTCACATTGACAGTATCGATACCTTCACGCTCGAATCGGACGTTGACACCCAACTCTTTCAGTTCACGGATATTCTGAAGGCAGTCCTTAGTGTTGCGGGCAAAGCGTGAGATAGACTTGACAAGGATCTGGTCGATCAGGCCCCGGCGGCAGTCCGACATCATCCGCTGGAAGTCATCCCGCTTAGCCACCGAAGTTCCGGTGATCCCCTCGTCCGCATAGATGTCGACCATGCGCCATTCGGCCTTGCTTGAGATCAGTTCCGTGTAGTAGCGGTTTTGAGCCGCAAAGGAATTGAGTTGATCCTCGGAGTCTGAGCTGACACGAGTATAGGCTGCGACCCGCAGCCGCACATTTTGAGGCCGCTCCGCAGGCTCAATCTTTATAACACGGGACTGTTTTTCTGCAAGTGCCGTCGCTCCGTCTACCAGCCGCTTTTCATCCATATCCGCTCACCTCCTTTTTGCAACACAAACACTACCACAACTGCATCCAAATAGCTACTGAAAGATGAAGAAAATCAGAGAAAAAACATGACTTCAACACCGTTGTCCGCAGCAATCCGTGCGGCAATTTTTCTCAGTTCTTTTTCGGTGAAAATACCGCATTCCCGGAGTTTTCTGAGCAGGATCACGATTCCATAGAAGTTGATATTAGGGTTCATAATTGCGCTCCTCCCTGTATCTGACCATCTCTGCGGCACAAGCATGGGAACCGTCCGAAGAAGGAATCAAAGGGAGGCGATAGTTGGACCGACGAACAAAAGAGAAAGGAATCGAATGCAAAAATATAGGAGGGGGTGGACAGTTCCCATGCTTCTGCCGCAAGAGTGTGGTCACTCCGGTGATGGAAGCAAATGATTCCATCACCGGAGCGGCCAGAACTTTACGGTTTTGTTTGCCTGTATTCGACACTACTTCCCCAGGCGGGGCGGCAACTTGAACTGTGCTGGCGCACATCACGGGAGTTTCACCCCTCCGAGGATCTCTCGAAGCTGCGTACAGGAGTATCATTGTGGGCTGACGGGATCATGGCGGGAACAGCTTGCCAAGGCTGCCTTGGCCTGAGTGGGTATCGCTCTGCACCTTACTTGGCCGTCCTTTGATGCGGAGTTTCTCCGCACAGGTGGTCATCGCGCACTCGGTCTGACGCTGGCTCCGTCAGCTAATGTATTCAAGTTGCCGGATATGACCGCTTGGGCGGTGTTTTTCAAGGAGCAAAGCCGCTGATTTATCAGCAGCGGAATGAGGTTCAAAGCCCTCTCACTCTATTAGCCGTTGAAAACACCGTTTGCACCAAACTTTTTTGTCATCTCAGCATCTTTTTCATTTTCTGCAAAATACGGATCTTTCGATTATGGATCGTCATTCGATGGATACCCATCATTTCTTCAAGCTCACGCTCTGAGCACTCGTCGAAAAACAGCGCATGGATCAGAGCCCGTTCTTCTTCGCTCAACTGATCCAGTGCGGCCCGCAAACGGCATAAATCGTCTTTCTTGATCACGGCATCCTCGACGCCTTCAGCATCGTCCGCAAACTGGCACTTTGCAGAATATACGAGTCGCTCCAGCGAATCCTCTTTACTGGGAACATAACTCTCCGCACCATTCTCGGCATTTTTCCTGCGCTGTTCGCTTTTCAGATCCACCTCCATGTATTTCATCTTGCGGTCGCTTTTCTTTAAAACTTCCAACACATCCGGGCGCTCTTTTAAGCAGGGATATATCTTCAAATAATCAACCCGATATGGGTCATTGTGATACGACATTTTCTGTCCTCCGTTTTTCGAGATTTGGTGGTGAAGCAAATTTCGAAAACGGAGGGCCACGGCAGCGTGGCAAAGGCGTCCCAAAATGTAAAAAAGCTCCCGGAGCGCAATGGCTCCGGGAGCAGGACACAATATTAGAATGATGGGCTGTCTGCGGCGCGGGAGGGCCGTACAAATCCGTACACAAGGGGCGCAAACCGGCCTTGTGGTGACCAACGGCGTAATATCGTCTCCTGCACAGCAAAAAAATCACCCGCCCGCATCATCTATCGGACGCATCCGATAACCAATGATAACGGGCGGGCAACCTCAGCCGTGACCTGCTGGACAACCTCCTGTATGACTTTTCTATGACCTCAGCTGCAACCTGCTGCGCAGCCTCCTGTACGACCTCCTCCGTAACCTCTGGAGCAACCTACTGCGTAACCTCTGCTACAACCTCCGGAGAGACCTTAAGCAGCTCTCATTTTATGTGCAAATACTTCTTGATGACCTCGGCATGCTCTAACGCCAGATAGGGCTTTGCCGCCGTATAGTAGGTCTGCGCCATAGAGAGATTTCCTTGGAATCCCATGGCGAGGATCGCATACATGTTCAGTTCGCTATCCTTCGGATCGAAGCGCAGAGCATCAATGGCCGTCTTTTGCGCCAGAATATAATCCTTGCACTCCATCTTCAGGCGGACATATCCCTTGGTAATCTGCAGGTACAGGGACTGATAGTACATGGACAACTGCATCAGCCACAGCTCATGTTCACATCTTGGGAGTAACTGTCCTTTATACATATCGACTGCGCTGTGGTAGAGGGAATGCCGCATATCCGGGTTTTCTTCTGTTTTCAACTGAATGCAGGCATCCTCAAAGCGGTCGAAATCCGTATGGATATTGAAGTTGGGATTGATCTGGAATGTACCATTCTTCCCGATGACCAGCTTGTCGAGCCCGATGACGGAAAGAGTGCGCCGCAGGCGGTAAACGATATTATTGACGACCTTATATGGCGAATCGAGTTCGTCGTATGGACAGATGATCTCTGCCAGTGTGTCAACAGTGAAATTCTTTTTGTGGTTCAGAATGAGATATGCCAGAAGCAGGTAGCACTGGTCCGCTTTAATATCTTCTCCGGTCAATGTCCCTTTGGAGCTGATGATCTCCATGCCGCCAAAGAAATTGATATGGATGTCTTCCGGATTGTATTTGGAGGCTTTTGTTGCTGCCAACAGGGACTGCTGCTGTTTGATTTCGTTGAGTTCCACAACCACTGCATAGGAGGCGATAAATAGGAAAACCGGGTCATCCGTGTAGCGGGTCGGATCGTCCACGGCAATGAATCCCTGATTAATCCGTTTGGAGAATGGTGCCGCCAGCAGTGTAGTCACCCCATACTCCCGAAAGAAGGCTGCCTCATCTGGATAGACTTTCTCTAATCTCTGCAAGTCAGAAATCACGACCGCTTTATTGGCCCGAAGTGCTTTCCTCCATCTCGGGAACTTCTCCATGGGCAGGCACTGGAGCATATCTCTCTGCGCCGACACACCATCTTTGCACCATTCATAGGTAATAACGCCGATTCCAAGATCCCAGTCAGCTTCCACCACAGAGGCTCTTGATGCGCCATAAAACTCAGCCGCACCCTTCAGAAGGCCACTGATGATAGCGTCTGAATCCTCGGTGTTTCGCAGACTGGCCTCCAATACGCTCATTCCACGATGAAACGCACTGCATTCAACAAGCGGTGTGGTTTCCTGCATGATTTCGCTGCTCATGAATATGCCCCCTTTGATTTGTAAAAAAATACAGAGACCGTCCAATGTAACTCGGGCAGCCTCTGCTGTGAGCCGCACAGTATGGCTGAGCGGTTATGTACTATACGATTGTCTTGATGAATGCAGCAAGCGCCTCGCGCTGATCCTCCTTGAGAGCCGCAACACTATCATCTAATTCACTCTTGGCGTTAGGTGAATTTGCCGTATCGTTCTCCGTAAAGAACTGCGCCAGTGTGATTCCGCAAGCGTCACAAATCGCATTTACCGTTGGCAGGGACGGTTGGTTATTTCTCTTGAAGATATTGCTGATCGTTGTCTGCGACAGCTTGGATTCCTGCGCTAATCGATAAATAGTCCATCCACGCTCGGCCATCAGCTGCCGGATTCGGTTTTGTGCATTGAACATATATACCACCTACTATGTTATTAGTTTACACCTCATTTGATTATCCTTGTAGAACTTATCAGTATGGTATATGGCAATCAAATGATGTGTACTTTGTGGTGATATACTATGCAATTCCGGCGTATTACCCAGAGTTAGAACTGCAAGTTGTTTTTCTCTCAGGCTTCAATGCAAATCACCTCTATAAAGCAAAATCCCGCAAGGCATGGATTATACACCGATGCCTTGCGGTTTCTCTGTACTTACAAATGTGTTATTTCAGGGAATGGTCACTCACGGGTCAGCCGACGAATATTGCCGATGATGAGCATTAAGTCATCGTCATTCAGCTTTCGCAATTCTTCAATGGCCGTTTGCAGGAGTGCAGGATTTTCTTCGGATTCATCGAAAAATTGGCTTGGTGTAATATCAAAATAGTTACAGATTTGAAGAAACTCTGCCATAGGCGGCAACGATTTGCCAGAGGATATGTTATAAACATAGCTTCTGCTATGCCCGAGATCGTAACTCATCTGATATTCAGAGACACCCTTTTTTAATCTCAGCTGAGTAATTCGATCACGCACGAATTGTGTGTCCATATGATATTCACCACCTATCTTATAATTATTTTAGGTGATGACCGAAGAAAAATAACCCACGATTTTACGCCGTTTGCCTCGAAAGCATACTGGAATTTATGCTATAATACAGAAAATTATGTTTTTTGTTCTGCGATTCAAGCCATATATCGAATTGTGCTTGTTTATAGCGTATCAAAAATGTTTTAACCCGCATTGCATTGCAACAAAAAACGATTGCCATGGGCACTCGTTCAGGCGTCGCTTCTTTTCGTGAAGTATCTAACTTGAGGATAGCTCACTTGTTGCATTCAACTCCGACTATCAGCCAGCATCTATATGAGGGCAGAAATTGCAGCGGCTTTTGAAAAGAATATTGCTTTTTCCTTTCCAAAGTGCTATAAT
>ERZ1106963.1732-NODE-1732-length-24853-cov-4.014638_pt1 | contig 24853 bp, 39 predicted proteins | sample MGYA00403681_ERZ1106963 | MGnify/ENA primary metagenome ERZ1106963 (study PRJEB35170, sample SAMEA104062407) | human gut metagenome | biome: human gut; feature: human-associated habitat; material: faeces | place: Denmark | collected 2012-05-03 ...
ACCTCACTTTCTGTGGGTATTATTGGCATTTACACGGTTCGGTATTCAGACTCATATGCTGACTAGCAATTATTGTGACACTTTGCTTTGGCAATTTAGCAATGCTTGTACATCAGAAGCTGAATTTATTGCATTATAAGTCAGCTATAATGTCATCAAATGATATATCTTTCTTCTGAATGTCAGTAATCACTTTGTATCTTTCGACAAAGATAAGATTAACCATATATTTTATTACATTATGCGCTGTTTCTGATTCATTGATTGTTAATATTTTTTCTTGTTTCAGCGTAGCCACATAATTAAAAATGGCCTGAACAGGTTTGTCTATTCCTGCTTTTGAACAGTGAAGCATTAATATAGCCAGGGCACTAATACGCTCCGAATCCCAATTATTTATCCACATATTATAATATGTTTCAGACCATTGTTCCTCGTAAACAAGTTTGCCAAGTTTAGTAATATAATAACACAGTTCCTTGCTGGTTCTTCGTGGGCGCGTTACTATTAAATTTTCCCTAGATAACTCAGCAAGATTTGCTTTCAATTCTTCATCGCTGATTGATAAAGTTGACTGCAATTCTGTATAAGAACTTTTGGGTTTCTTATATACAGCTTTGATCACCCTTGAAGAGCGTCTCTTTAATTTTACTATAGCATGTGCACGGAATTTCATTTCTATGTCGTCAACATAATTCATAATCATTTTGGTCATTTGATAAAGCTGGATATATGAACTTCCTCTGCTGTGGTTTTCTTCATGTTCAAAACCATTTTTCGTATAATCGCTTAGCATATTATACAACTCGCTTAATAACCCACATTTAAGTTTAATTTGATAGTTCAAAATATATGTTGTGACTTTGCGGAATGTGCTCAGATTTGAAGAAGTGATTACACGTCTACTAACAACATCTTCCATTAAGCGAGTGCAAAATAGTTCTAATTTAGTGATTGATAATTTCATGGATGGGTTTTCTGAGTGATTTGTTTCTGTAAGAGAGGCTGTTGCTTTGTTTAAATATTTGTCCATTATACTCTCCACTTGAACCTACTCATTTCCTTTAATAATATATTATGTTTGATGAGAATATTCCGAATTAGCATAGCCTCATGATACTCAATATCTTCAGAATTTAGCAAACAGCAAATATTTATCCACTCAGAAAGATTTGTACAATCTTCAGAACCTCTAAATAACTCCTTCATATGCTTGTACATCTTTGGCTTCAGCAGAAATTCAATTGTAAAAGGGTTTATAAACGTATTCTTATACTCATAATTACGTGAACCGTATGGCGTATACAGATTGCCGACTATTCCTAGTTGCATAGTTACACAGTAATCACAAAGCGCCTCGACAGTTTCTTTTGTCAGAGTACTAGGTAAGTAAGTACCTACGAAATTGGGGACAATCAGGTCTTTACTAATCTTGACAAGGCTATAAACCACCCGCTCTCCAGAAAAGGTTTCATCTTCAACACTAGCCTGCATGATCTCATTATCTTCTAAATCCCCAAAATTACGTGAAGATACAGAAACAACTGCGTAAGTACCTACAACACCAGATTCAACTTCATTGGTGGCAGTACTAATAGCATCTGCTAATGTTGTATCGTATTCCTGCGATTCATCATAATATCCAAATTTCTTATCATAAACTCCTGAGTACTGTGCAAACATAGTGTCACTTGGTGCCAGAAGTATACCTGTGTCCACTATATAAACTTCCCTACAAGAACCAAAGTAATCTGTTTCATTCTTCATAACATACCCTCCAAATTTGATACTAATCCTGTAAAATCCATTTCCCATCATTTATTATTTCAATATATGCATCATGAATTGATCTAATATCTAACCTGATTGTTTACTGTCAGAATAGATTGCCATCATATCAACAATCACCTCCAGATTACTATAACATATGTGAAATAATATATCAAGGCTCTAATGAATATGTTTTTGTTTCTGGATTGTATTTAAAGCCTTCTTCTGCTAAATCAAGACACCAGAGATCTGCTCCTCGTTCGAAAGCTTCCTTTGATTCATTTTCATCATACCCACCAGTGTCTTCATCACCCTTAAAGATAACGCAACCTGCATTATACCCAATATCTTCATCTGCCCACTCCAGTGTAATTGTTACATCTGGGAATTTCTCAGCCAGTTTCTCAATAACAGAGAAAGGTGCTGACCATGCTGTTGAAAAGAGAATCGTTGTGTCATCTACTTGCTCAGAATCAAATGCATTCCATTTTGTGCCCCAATTTGTAAGTCTCCATTCATACCAAATGTCATTATAGTATTTAAGTATTTGCTGAAGATATCCCTGCCCAGAGGCTATTGAGGCTTCATCTGTGTTCACTTCTGCATCGAAAGTAATTTCAGGATATAGTCCCTGCAGACAGGCCAAAGTATTCACATATGTAAGTGACACAGTAGAGTTTGTGTTATTCCGCTGACGCATATCTGCTAAAGCTGCTGAAATACACTTATAGCTCTCTGAGCCTTGAGTTACTTCAAATGGTACAGGCATAGCGATTATCTTGCTAAAGTCGATAAGTTCATTGTTATGCGTTGACTTTATGAATTTCAGAACATTAGTATCCGAGATCAATCTACATCTTACATGATTAGCCATATTTACCTCCTAGACTTATATATCTTATAACTGCTAAATGATGTGAGAGCAACTCCAATTGCTACACAGCAAATAAAAACTAATATTGTTTGTACAGTCGGTGCTTCATCTTGCATCTTCTGACCAAGACAAACATAAAATAGTGTTAAGCTAAGATTGCTCATAGCTGTTGCAATAACAGGTGAGGCAACCAAGCAAATTATTCCTACTATCAGCATAGGCAAATACTTTTGCTTTGCCTCTGGTGTAACTTTCTTCTTATTTGACATAAACTTACCTCCAAAGATATTAGTATTTATATAATATTTATGCCTTTGCACTATACTGGTAATATTATTATGCCTTGAGAGTACTAATCTGTGTTTTCAGTTCTGCTGCCATACTACTAAGTTCTTCACAGGATGCTGCAGATTCCTCGGCTGTTGCAGAGTTCTGTGTAGTCACTTGAGAAATCTGCTCAATACCTACTGTTACCTGATCAACAGCAGCGGCCTGCTGATTAGCTGCATCAGAAATTTGTGAAACTAATACAATTGTCTTATTTGAGATTTCTTTTACTGCCTCCATTACCTCTGACGTTCTTGCTGCTAAAGATGATCCTTGCTTTACAGCATTCACTGCTTCAGTAATAAGTTCATTTGTCTGATTAGCTGATTTTGCAGATTTTGCTGCTAGATTACGGACCTCATCTGCAACGACTGCAAACCCCTTACCTGCCTCACCGGCTCTTGCGGCTTCGATGAGGCATTCAGAGCAAGAATATTGGTCTGGAATGCAATGTCCTCAATAGTGGTTATAACTCCAGCGATATCTTCTGTCTGCTTCTCAATTATCTGCATAGCCTCAAGCATGCTGTGCATAGCCTCATCCTGCTGATTCATCTTTTCTGTAGTCTGACCTGCTAAAGAGTTTGCTTCCTGAGCATTCTGCGCTGTTATATCTATTTGCTTAGAAATCTCTACAATTGTAGATGTTAGCTGCTCGACTGCTGTAGCCTGCTTTGTTGTACCGTCTGCTAAGGATTGCGTGCCATCTGCCATCTGTGCAGCGCCTTGTGCGACCTGCTCTGCTGATGCAGTAACATTTGTTATCAAATTTTTCATGTTTGCATTCAAATTAAAGAATGACTCCTTGATTTGCTTGAAGTCACCAACATAATCTAAATTTGAATATCTGGAAAAGTCTCCATCAGCCATGCATATTGCTGAGGATTTTATATCATCAACATAATCAGAAAGGATATGTTTGGCTTCTGTAAGCTCTTTAGAGAAATCTCCGAGCTCGTCATTGTAAAATTCAAAGTTTGAATCTGGAGCAGATAGACTACCTTTTCTAAGGTCCTTCACAACAGTTGAAGTTGCTTGTAATGGCTTTTTAAGTACGCGCTTTGTGCAAAATAAAAGTGTTGCTCCTGTTACGCCTACAAGAACCGCTCCTATAACTACTGCTAAAATAATGATATTAATAAACATTGCATCTGTTGATGCAGATTGGAAACCTGCAAAGTACATTCCAATAATTTCATTATTGGAATCGTATAATGGCATATATTCTGCGTAGTAGTTACTGTCAGAAATCTTCACCTGAGAGGCAAATTCCCGCCCATTTTGAAGTACCTGCGTGATAACCTTGTCGGAGGCCTTCGAGTCTGTGTCTCTTAGGCCATCATTAGTAAAAATGGTTGTATTGTAACGTGTATCTCCGAGGAAAAGTGTAATCTCAGCATCAACCTGTCGTTTTATACTTTCCACAATGTCGGGGTCTGCTAAATCAATAATGTATGTTATCCATGCAATCTGCTCTCCTTTGTATTCTAGAGGCACTGTTGCTTGAGCAGTCAGTTTACTACCAACGTTTGAAATGCCTGAATGCTCTCCTGAATATGCTGAAATATACTGTGAATCTGTGTTGTATAATATTTTATTATCTGGTGAAGTTATAACTAAATAGTGATTGTCCTCTTCAAAAGATTCTTGTGAAAGTGAAGCGATTGCTTTTATATCTTCCTTAAGGATTGCTTCTGCTAAAGTTGTACTCTCTGCAACGTACTCTGCTTCTTCAACGGCATCTGCAACTTCAAGATTCATGTCATTCTGTAGTACCTTTAGGCCAACTTTGGACATCTCAGTGATTGTTGCATCTGTATTAGACCGTGCTAGTAATAATGTTGTTGTAACAGTAGACACTCCAAGTAATACTGTCAAAGCTGATGCTACAGTTACTATTTTAGTCGTTAATGGAATTCTTATCTCATGTAGATTTATAAGTAACCTCTAATAAATATATTTATTTAACCAAGCACTTTCTTTGCAACTTGAAGTAAACGTTCAGGCTTAAATGGTTTCACAATAAAGTCTATAGCTCCTAAACGAATTGCATCAACAACCATTGCTTCCTGACCCATTGCTGAACACATAACCACTTTTGAACTTGGATCTAATTTTCTTATTTCTGCTAACGCTTCCAGTCCCGTCTTGTTTGGCATCGTTATATCCATAAAAACAAGATCAGGATGTTCTGACTGGTACTGTTCGAATGCTATTTGGCCATCAGCAGCTTCAATGATATTTGTATAACCCTGTTTTGATAAAGAATCCTTAATAAGCATACGCATAAAAGCAGCATCATCAGCGATAAGTATTTTGCTCATTGCTTTATTCTCCTTTCTTATCCTGATGTGAATTCATCTATGCAAACAAATCCATCATCAAAAAGATTATTGTGTATCAAATGTAGTGCACCAGCAACTGTTCTCTGTTTACGTATTCTTGCTGGAGTGAAATCTTTAGGTAATAGATATTTATTTGGATTGATCTTGTATTCCGTCCGCAGATTACAAATAACTTCATTCAGATAAGCTAATACTTCTTGTTCAGTTTCAAAATATTGTATATCATAATCGTAAAAATCATCGGAAACTTTCACTTCTGTACGATATTTATCTGCAAAGAAGTTTCCTTCACTATCTGTATTGATATACACACCCATTGAAGGCTCTTCTGCTAAGTAGACAAATTTAATATCAGAGTATTTGCATTCTGCTAAAATCATTGCCCACATTGCTTCCATAGGTTCCCATGCAGTTTCTGTTTGCACTGAAATAACATGACAGTCTTCATCGTATGCAAGATAAATAACTGAACCTCTAAACCTGATACGCTCATTTTTATATTCGCAATAGACATCTTCTTGCGATAATTTTAATAACTGAGGGACAAAATGCAAGAGCACATTACCAAGCCATATATCTTCGAAGTCAGTTACTATAAATCTTTTTCCAGGTTTAAGTGATTTTTCTAGTTCATCGTAAAATGACTTGAGCTGCTGCTTGCCAACTTCTGTATCTGCATAAAATCTATAATCTGTATAACACCAATTTGGCATAATTTACTCCTCTCTACCATGCGAGCCAATCAACTTCCGCAACACGCTTGTAATAACTATGTGCGGAAGGAGCTTCATCATAGTCAGCATGACGTTCTTTTCGCACTGCTAAACGTTTGTATGTTGCACGTGCCGTTGTTCTATCATACTGCTTAAGATAAGGTTCTATTTCATACGCCTGACACACTCTGTGACGTCTACTCCAATGAGCTGGAATTGTTTTCACTCCAACAATTTTTATCTCATATGCACCAGTACTTGCATTAATAACGAACCGCTTATCCTCAACAGTACACTCTGGAACGAATATGCGCTCATATTTATGCGTATAAACTTCACGCTTAACATAATAAGGCATCTGCATATAGCCAGAATGATCTGCAGCGTACATATGCTCTTGTTTCTTTCTCGCAGTGTCACTTCTACGTAAAGATCTTTTATGTTTATTCCAACGTTGATTAAGAATATCTTGATCAATGTCTGCTAAAGAGTACTTTTGCATAAAATCACCTCATAACGGATGAAGCCACCATGGTATGTCATGGTGGCTTTGAGTAAAACAATTAGTCTACTAGCATTGCAAGCTGACCACATGCTGCACCAGCTTCAATTTCTGCCTTAGTTGCAGTGGCAACACCATAGTCGTAACCAGCAGCTGCTAAACTATCTATAATTTCCTTCATACAAAATCACTCCTTTCTATAAATAGATTTTATGTAAATATCGTCAATTTGCACAGACTTCTCCAGTGCAAATCCTGCACTTGTGAAATCCAATGTGAAATCACGATATACATAACTGAACCAAACCTCTGGTTTATAGTTCGCCCATCTATAATAAATTGTATCGAGTATAACATTAACAGGATAAGATTCTCTAGATGGTTCAATTACAACTAAGATTCCCTCTGGTTTTAAATATGAATATAACATATTGGCTACACGTTTTACATCTTTAATATGATGAAAAACATTCTTAGCGTAAAATTCCGTAACAGAACCATGTTGTAAATCAATAATAGCATTCCTTGATTCATCATACCAGTAATCCAAATTTGGAAGTGGTATAAAGTCACATGTTTTGTATCCTGCTAAAGGATTGTATCCTGATCCAAAGTCAATTTTAAGCGAGTTCACTATTTCCAACATCTCTACAATAGTCTGCCCAGACACTATAAACACGCCCTGAGTACTTATCCTCATTTCTTGTATCAGGAGTAATTATTATATCTGTTTTCTCATACCCTGACTCTGCTGTACCAATTTTTGCTTTATCATTTCCATGATACCCAAATAATCCAAACTCTCTACCCTTCCATCTCAAAGTGTAGAAGTTATGTCCATCGTCATTAAGAAGCTCTGCTCTCATACCCTGTGTTAGATCTGCTAAACAGTCCCCGTGAATTGCATTATAGCGTCCCATAAGGTCTTCACACACCACAACACCAATATCATTTGTTAGAGCACGATCTACTAATGCATATAGCTTCTCGCCCGTAGACTCATTACACTTTGGAATGTTTAAGCGAAGATTAGGTACAAGTTTATTGCTAAACAGAATCTGCTCAAGTCTTGCATCAAATTGCTGCATACTTGAAATGGAAATTGCCATTTCCTGAAGTCCATTAGCAACCAGGTCTTTTACAAGGCTCTCTGTTAAAAGCGAACCATTTGTAACTAAACACAAAGTGTCGGCATACTTATTTGCTATTTTAAAATAGTCTACAATATTATCTAGTAGTAAAGACTCTCCACCCATAATAGTTGCGCGCTTCAGCTTGCCAACCTTTTGCATAGTCTTCTTCATAAAGTCTAAATCAAGAATCTTATCCCGCTTATCTGGCTGAAAACAAAAATAACATTTCTGATTACATTGCAGATTTGTGATAATTCTATATCGAAAAACATTAGGATTAAGCATTATTAGCCTCCGCTTTATGCCAAATTAATGGCTGTGATGACTCCAGTATTCAAACCATTTTTATCACTTATGTCATTTCTATTGATTGGCGATAACTTAATGAAAAAATATTCGCTGCTAAAGTATTTCTTGAGCTCATTAATATCAAAGTCCTCTGCACTTACTAGAGTCATGTTTAGAGTAGTCTTAAGGTTGCTCTTGGTTCTTATCTCGCCAAGCTCTTTAATAGTCATCTTCTGCTTGAAGGGAATTAGGTCATTTCTGCGATCTTCATTTAAACTGTGTAGAGATAGCTGAAGCGTGATATTATCCTTTATCCAAGAGAAGTCACTGCCTTTAATACCGATTGTTGAAATATAATGATGAACATTCTTGTATCGTGCATCAATGATTTCGATTGCCTTTCTAACAGCATCAATATTTAAGAATGGCTCACCCATGCGAGTATAGTTAATCTTAAATTCTTTACAATTTTCAGGGTTGATATCCGGGTTCTTTGAAAGTATAAAATCAACCTGGGCAACAATCTCTTCTGCTGTTAAGTTTCTGCACTTCTTAAGCTTACCGGTTGCACAGAACTTGCATCCTACAGGACATCCAGACATGCATGATACGCCAATCATCCAACGTTCATTTCTAGTCCCCAGATTGTAGTCCTTCAGCTTATTAATATTTTCATTGATGCAATCTTTAGTGTAATAAGGCAGAAATGTGTCAGTCACTTCAACCTTATAACCATCTTGTGTCTCCATAAGGTATACTACACCATTTGCAAACTTTCTATTATTCTTTTCTGCTAAAATACCCATAATGATTTTTCTCCTTATCTGAAAAATTGGTCTTGTTTGATACATACCAGAAATTACTCACTTCTTGACTGTAACCAAAGTCACTGTCTACCGCATAACCAATAAACCACTTGATTGGTTCATAATCTGATACTCGCAATGGCGTATTGGTTCTTAACACATATCCACTCATCTGCTTGCGATATTTGCTCTACTTCTCAATATTTGTTTGCATTCGTTCACCTCTTTAATTTTACGTCTTTGAATCCTATAATCCATTTGTGTGGACTGTAAAGATGTATCTCTTCCCCTGCTAAAGGTTGCCTGTTCAGCTTTGAAGAAATCGACTTAGCATCGACAAATGAACTACACTGTGTGCACTTTGTTGCACTGTAAGTTAATATCACTTCAGAGTTCATGTGTACATGGACTATAGCTCGCACAGAAAAGTCATGCTTATGTTTTGCTACTGATTTATCAGTCCACTTAGATTCTTGATTTATCAGTTTTCTAATTTTCGTATTTCCCATAGTATAAGAAAACTCCCGCAGCTTTTATAACTGCGGGAGTAAACATTCTGTTAAAATAGATCTGTTGGAAGTGATTGCAGATAGTGCAATAAACGCTTGAACTCTGGTAGATATTCAATTGCAACTCGCTCTAATATATCCGCTGAAACCTCATCATTATACTGATGCTCCATTATATTCTTATCCTCAAGCATGTCAAGCCATAACTGTTCGTTATCAATATAATGTTCTTTATACGCGAGTTTAATGATGTCTCTAGGTGAGCCTGTTGATGCTGAATCAATAGATCGATCCTGCATATGCTTTTTCATAACTTTCCATGATAACTCAAAGGATAATTTGAAATATGTTATCATAGTTGGAATCCAAAATTCAGCTGGAATTTCAGGCTGACTATTTGCACTACTAAGATGATTAACTACCTTTTCGAGTGACATCAGTTTTGCTATAAATGCACTTGCCATATGCGTCGATCTCCTTTCTCAACCTTGACGAAGCTCTATTGTAATCGACAATGTCAAAAATTAAAAGAGTCCGTGCATGGTCATTTACGTCATACTTGAATTCTCTATAGTCACCGCCAATTACTGCTAAGTCAATATCTGAACGCTCTTGATTGCATCCCTGTGCTCGAGACCCAAAGAGAATTAGAGAGTCAAGATTATGCTTTATAGCAAAAGGTCGTAAAAGTTCTGTGATTTCGTCAATTGTCATAAGATACTCCTATCCGGTTGGATCTATACGTTTAATAAGATATTTGAATTCTGCTAAATACTGATTTGCTGCAGTTACAGTTGAAAGACTGCTACTGTGTGCCTTTGACATTGTAAACCAAAGTTCTCGATCAGAGATCAAATGTTTTGAGTATGCATGATTGATTATCACTTCAGGAGATTCTTTAGGCGTATTTTGCATTACTGCTAAAGCTAGTTCAAAGCAGCGTTTAAAATATGTATCAAGTATGAGAACATCATAGTCATCTGGAGATTCTAGTTGCTCACATGCACTATCAAAGAAATCCACGGCTTTTTGCAGTGATAGTATTAATTCTGCAGTCATTATAACACCTCATAATAATTATATATCAAATTACTGCAATTGTCAACTACTAAAATAAATATCATGTATGCCCAGTCATCTAGTAATGTCGAGATAAACGTTTACTACAAATTTTATGTAGTTCTGTATCAGCATAGGCTAGAGTCCTTATTTTGCCTTTAGCAAGCAGAGGATCCACCCTTCTCTCCACTATCCTACTGGTATATTTCATGTGTTTTGGTTTTAACAAGTTATCATCTCCGACTGCTAAAGAACTCTTTGATAATATTCAAAATCTGCTTCTTATCATAATCGAGTGTCTTAAAAATGTCATTAGATAACTCTCTACCTGTTTGAAAAAGCTCGCAATGATCACAATAAATTTGCAGTTCTAGATAAGATTGCCCTTTGTAAAACTCTAACTGTATATACTGCAAGTCTGCCCCTGGAAATATATTTGACTGGTATACTTCTAGTGACTTGAGTAGTTCTTTCACATAAGATACGATACTGATATTACATCCTAACTCCTGCATATAGTAAAGTTTCTCAAGGTTCTTTTCATAAAGATTCACTGTATTCATATTGCCCTCTTGTAATTGCAAATGTCCCGCCAGTATTTATCTGACGGGACATTGAATTATGCCTCATTTGCAACTGATTGATTTAAAATATTGAGATGCCACCGTTGCTCATACAACATTACCTCCTACTAAAATATGCTTATGTCAGATGAGCCAATCACACCTTTAGCCTTGACCAGGCAAACTGAATGCAATGAAGCCTTAGCTTCAGGATTATGATGTGCACTTGAAGCATTGAAATAAGCCTGAGCAAACTTGACAGCTTCACCTGGCGCGGTAGCTGAAACAAGGAACTCCCTGCTGAAGCTTGAGTCACTAGTTTCTATATGAAATACTACACTATAGGTCTGAAGTCTGGCCCTGTTCTTGAGTGCTTCTGCTAAAGCATCACTTGGATTTGCAGCTACATCTACTGGGCAAAAGTGATCACAGTTTAATTCTTCTATAAACTGTGGTTTATTAGCATGTTCGTGGCATTCTTCGTTCTTGCAGTAGTATTCATTACATGCAGCAAATGTATCACCTGGAACGCCATATGCACAGTTTCTGCACCCAGGAACGTATGAAAAAATATTAGTACATTCTGCTTTGAACATAGCATTACCTCCTAGTGTGTAATAGTTGTTTATGCACAGTGCCATCACCGGTTTTTCTGCTAAAGGTTGTGTAGAATAGATATACTTCCTTAGTGAATGTATCCTCCTGAAAGGTAGCAGTAATTAAACTGTCTAATGACTCTGTTTCGATAGAAATAGATGCCTGTCGTACATAACCATAATCTGAATTATCTATACGTCTACAAACATTGCCAAACCAATCGAGAATCTTCATCTGACTTGTAAATGACTGCATGTCAGCAGTAATCATGAGCTGATATCCTAGGGCTGAGTTTCTCCAAGGCTCACGATATACTCTAAGTTGCAATTCACCATTCTCATAATCATGTTCTCCCTCAATAGGAACAATATACTCAGGATAAACCCAGGGATGTGCTTTATCAGCATCCTGAGCAAGCATAATATCTTTATCAATTGGCAACTCATCAGTATAATTTGGCACATAAGCCTCGGGAATTATAATACTCCAGTTCTCGATTGGCTTATTGCACTTATCCATACGAATCACACCAGCCACATGCGTCCAATCACTCATAAAACTTCACCCCAATCAATGATTCTCCTATTCAGCCTTCCTAAACTCTCTACACTCATCACCAGGCATACACATAACAGCCCCCACCCTTATATGAATTATTCAATAATGTCTTTCATGACAAATCTGAAATTATCTATACGCTTGTCAATATGCCAATGACCGCACAACCAACGTTTGTATTTCAGTCTGTCTGCTAAAGAGTCCAGCCACATCTCAGTACTCTGATCAATGGTTGACTGATCAATACCAGAGAGAAATGCTTCCAATGGAATATATCTGCTTGGACATGTATGCGTTAATACCTGATCAATATTCCAATTGAGTGAATCTAATTTTGCCTCTACTAAAGATTTTATTGCGGCTGATGGCTGCTCGTCTGCAAACCATGCAGAACCCCTTTGAAGACGAATATACTTATCAACGGAATAAGCTCCACCGCAAACAATTGTTTTTCGTCCTGCTAAATTGTATACCTCTGCATCTTTAGCAAATAACAGATAAGGATAATGCTCCTCATAGAAGACTGTGCCACCATTCCAAATTTTTGTCTTATATGATGGTATAGTCTCTGGTCGCATTTCATGATTCCCGTGTATGCAGAATAGCATCACACCATACTTTCCAAGTTGATATTTTAATCGCTTATCCTGAGAATTCCCGAAGTAATTAAATCCTGCATCGCCTAATATGACTAAAGTATCACCTGCTTTCACAATTCCCTGATTAACTGCATAAACTATCCGAGAAAGTGAGCCATGAATGTCCCCAGTGTATAATATCATAATTGTTCCTCCAGTAACTCATTCAGTAAAGGAGCAACGAAGAATAACAATAAGACTAAAACTACCTCATAGAAACATAACATCACACGACTCTTAAGCAATTCTTCTATAATATCAAATTCAGAAGTATCTATGATAGGTCTTTCAGAGATAATAGGTGTCATCTGCTTTACAGGCAAACCATTCTGGTCTAGGTGAACTGCTAAATAACGATCTCCACTAGAGTCTCGCAGTACATCATACAAGACATGATTCGAGTTGTCTACAACTGCAGTTACGTGTCTATCCACAATTTCTGTAATTGTATAATTATCCCTATATGTATCACCCACATAGTATTGCGGTTTAAGAATTCCCTGAAATTCATAAGTCCAGAAAATTGCCGATAATATAACTACAGCTGCTAAAATGAGTCCAATTAAGACTGCTAAAGCTACTCTGCCTATCTTTAATATTTTAGTCATGATTACTCCTCAACAATGGAAATACTGCCTACTTTGGCTGTTTCTGCTCATATAATGTCCGCTCAACAATGTTTAGCAATCCTCGCGATAAAAATCTATCGTCAAGATATCCTGCAATATTTGCAAAACCGTTATCATGTTCTATAACAGACAGTAGATGAGAAACAAAGTTAAAGTTTTCTTGTAGCCAAATATCAATTTCGTCTATTGATATCGTATAAACAACAATATCCTCATTTGGATTCTCAGCTTCTTTATTCTGGAAAGCGCCCTCCCAATCAACAAACTCAGTTAATTGCGTTAGAAAAAATGCCACGTTTACACAATAGTCCCACATTTCAGTGTTGATGATTTCTTGTTTCAACAGTATTTTCATATTCTCACGAATGCTAGAAGTGTATTTTTCTATTTCCTTGCGAATTTTGGTCTTTAGAGCATTAATTTTGCTCTGACGAATAGCCGTTTCAGAAATCTTTTCGTACATTGTTACCTCCTACTAAATGGATCTCCTGCCCACTTTGCATACCACTCTAGAACCTGGTTATAATACTCGTCTCTTGGAGATATCTCAGCATAGCTAGGACTTTGATATTCCTGACACTCTTTAATATGAAAATACTCATGTAACTGTACATAATCACTATTTGTCATGTCTATCACAAATGTTAAAGAATAAGGAGTTTTATCTCCCATGTTATAAATAGAAACCCCAAAGATTATAAGCATTGCACTAACTACTACAGCAGTAATGGTTTCACAGGTTATTGTTGTTCTTTTAGCGTAAGCATTCAACTTCTCAGATTCTGCCTGCCTGATACAAAGCGCTGTGACTGCAAACAAACCTGCACCCACAGCTGATATAAGCATAAGGCTAAGACACTTCCATATGAACCCAATTTCCTTAGAAGTGTTTATAACTATATTAAGTGAGTTAAGTAAATCCTGAATATCCATAATATCCTTTCCTGTTAAAGGTCAATCCTTACAGAGCTCAATACTGGTGCAGGAGAAAAATGAAATGTCTGCTCGCTTCTGCATAATCTCTATAGCGTGTTTCTCTGCTTTCCTGATTGTTGATGCCCATACATCTAATGTACAGTTATTCCTTGCATCCATATTGCAATTAAATGTTACTCGCCAATGCTCCTTATTCTTGTTCATTTTCATATAATATTCCTCTAATATTGATGATGTTCCTGCCAAGGGTATCTATTTCTTTCACCTTTATACAAGTTTACTATATGGGCCGTTAGTCATTGTGATTACAGACATTGCTGCAGCTAGTGCTTGTGTTCCTGTTCTAAGTCGCTGTGATTTAGCAGCTTTTTCTTCAGGTGTTAGCTTTTTCTGCCCGGTTGCATACTTTTCGTCTGCAATACGCTGTTTAGCACGTTTCACTCGCTGACTTGTACAGTTCATATTCTGTCTCCCTCATAATTCTCCTTTATTGCTCTGCTAAATCGGTGTACATATTTCTTTTGAATACGCATAACTCCACAGTAGCAAGGCTTGCTTGTATCTTCTGGCAGAAATTCTACCAAAGCATAGTAGTTATTATCTGTTAAGACCTTTTCCGTTAATGCTGCTAAAGGTATTGGTTTACCTACCCAGATGTTTACAGAAGATAAACAGTTTTTCATCTGTGTATATGTTGCACAGTGCGTGAACCAGCACCCTGAATAGCATTCAGCAAATTCAGATGCTGATAGGATTACATCTGTTATGAATTGCATCAGTTACCTCCTAACACCTCTCTAGAACTGACAGTAATCTATTCAGTGTTAACTCTCCTTATAACGCTCATCTTTTAGTTTTCGTGAATCAAGAATAAACTGCTTATAGTCTTCATAAGAGTTAAAGGCCACATACTCACCATTAATAATATCAAAGCAATTCTCATTGCTTGCTAACTCATATGAATTTGCAGAAACTATAATATATAACTGCACACCAAATGTCTTAGCATCTTCAAGCATAAGATTAAAGATAGCTTTAAGCTCAATAATATTATCAATGCTATAACCTGAATCTATTGCATCAAACAAAATCCAACGTTCTGTTGAAGTTACTTCTTCCGACCTGTTAAAGGTTCCTTCTTTTATGAATTCTCTTAGTTGTGATATAACCTTACAGAGATTAAGGTTAATATTCTCACCTTCAGAAGAACACACAGATGTTGCAACAAAAGACATATCACCTTTAGCTGCTGCTTTATCTGTCATATGTCTACCATCAAAATGTTCAGAATACTGAAAGACTGGAATATTAGCCTTCTTAAGTTCATCCTCAATATTTGTAAGCAAAGTAGTTTTACCTGCACCATTGCAGCCTACTAAGACAGTTAAACCATCTTTGATTTCTATCTGTTTTGGTTTAGTTGTATTGAAACCAACCCCAAAAGGATCTCTGAATGTCTTAAATGTTCTCATTTGTTCATATTCCTTATTCTGTTATAGATTTTATGTATAGCTGACTAGCACAAAAGGTGTTGACAAATCCTTAATGTTATGCTATACTCTAGATAGGTCAAGATGCTATCATCTGCTGGTTTTCGCAACTGCTTTCCTCGGAGTATTATACACTGGCTTTCAAGCCCTGCCAGTAGAATCGAGGTGATAACATGAATGATCTAAATAAAGAACGCATTTCAAAGCTTGCTATTGCAGGCTCTGGTGCAGCTCTGCTGATTGCAACGTTCGTAATGCATGCTTGGTGGATTAATGTCCTGGGTATTGCTGCGATTGCAGGTCACTGCAAGTCTCGTAATCACTGAGCAATTCTTTATTGGGAGAGGGTGCTGGCAACAGTGCCCTTTCCTTTTGCGCTAGTCTGGTACGACAGGTGGGATTTGAACCCACAATCTTCCGATTATAAGTCGGACGCTCAAACCGCTTGAGCTGCTGCCGCATATAGAAATAAGGATGAGACATATGTCTCATCCTTATAGTAATATTATAGTAAATTTATAACTGCTAAAAGAATGAACTTTCTTTTGCCTGATTAATTCTTAGCGTAATCTCACTGCCTTGCAAAGTATATGATAAAATTGAAAGACATCTAGCTATATGTTCTGTTTTAAAGTAAGTATACAGATCAGAAATATTAACGGTTATATCATCAGAAAAAGATGTTGGTAAATATGCCTGAAATGCCTGCAGCTGTGAAGAGAAATGTCTACTAAATGGTTTAGATTCTACACTATAAATTGCTTGTTGCAATGGCATTGCCAATGGGTAATCTACTAAATCTGATAACAATGCTGCCCCATAATCAAAATTTATTAATTGAAATCTATTCTTACTATCGCGTAGAAGGACTAAATTAAATAAATGTCTATCCTCATTTAAAATAATACTATCTATCCAAATGAGTTCTGCTAAAGCGTATACTAAGTACTGCATGGTGCCTAAAGGAGCAAGTAAATCAAGAACCCAACGAATACGGGATATAACATCAGGAATAGCTCTGAATGTTTCATACATATCATCTGAGTTACTAAAGCCACCATACTGCTGTAATAGTCTTCCTATAGTGTACTCTGTTTTATTCTCGGTAAAGGATTCTGAAAAACATGCAGATTCAACCTCATAGGCATTGCGACTTATAAAACAAGGTTTATATTCGACAGTCTGAAATCCCAAAGCTTTTACTACTCTACTAGACAACACCTCTGCTAAAGCTTCATACCCTCGATTGTTTGTCTTTATCCATAGCTTCCCATCTGTATATTTTGTTACATTGCCTTTACTTGAGGATTCTGAAGAAATAAGCTTGAAATCTGTCTTCTCAAATACAAGTTCGTTAGTCAGGTCTGATTTTGATTTTATCATAAGAAGTATCCTCGTTATCAAAACGTATCCAGATGAAATCACCAAACATTAGTCCATGAGTCCGTTTTGTGATTGCTAACGGATCATACTCTAACAAATTCCAGTTTTCCAAGAGCTCTTTTATGTTTGCACGTTCTCTAGGTGGGCATCTACTTTCAAGGAAGTCAACAAATGCTATATAGTTTGGTTGTCTGTTAACTCCGAAGGGAAGATCCATTATGTCCTCAATATAGGTTTTATAGTTACTAACTGTTTTGGCTGCTAAATCAACAGTCATCTCTGCAATGAGTTCCCGCTTTCGGTATACTTGTACAAACATCTGAAACCTCCTGCCAGTAAAGATATACTGTAGCTACTAAGTCTTCTAAGAGAAATAATGCGTTGATGAATCACTCTCTGGAAAATTCACATTAGGAATAAGACTTAAAAGGTATTTTATATTTTCTTCTGTTAGGAAGATTGTAGGCAAAGACTGAGTGCTCTTACTATACAAAACATTCTGCTTCTTACATGCATCTTCTAAAATCTTTGTGAAGTACTGCTCTAAAGAAAAGAACTCTGTGTAATCAATCATATTCAAGTAATCTTCTAATATTTGCTGAATCATGGAGTCATTCTTAAATATTAAGCTGTGAAGTAATAGCCATTCAAATGACTCAGGTAAATACAATATCACACTTGTCTTTGCTTTCTCAATAATCTGCATAACCTCTTCCACTTCAGAACCAAATGCTGCTCCGTCTGCAATTGCTAATATGTTTTGCTTGTTTTGCTGAAGATTTCCTTTGAGCATTCTTGAAACTCTTGTCTTAGTATGCGCTGTCAGAACAGGAGCATTTGTTGACTTGGTGAAAAAATCGAAGCCTGTTCCAGAATCTTCAGTTATAATAAGCTCTGGATTCATGTCTGTAGATGTATTACTAAAAATTTGCTGGTTCTTTATAAAGAGTTTAGAATATTTTGGATCTGGCTGTACTGTCAATTCATAAATGCTGTATACACTATACGGGATATCTGAGAATCTATCTCTGCTAATGATAACATAGTAATTTGAAGTGTGCTTTATGACTTCAGATAAATTATAAGGTTTACCCTTTAAACAATCACATTCTTCGTCAATAATAAAAATTGTGTCATTAATTCTGCTAAATACTTCATACCACGGCATAGCAAATGGATCATCTAAAGTGTTCATAGGCATGACTCGTAATGGCACCTCTTTAGTTAAACTAACTACTACACCGCTATCAGCAGACCGTGATTGCTCAATCAAGTCACATAAATAAGTTTTTCCGGTTCCACTTGCACCACGTATAAATGAAACATTTCTACTGAATGTTAACTCGAATTTCAATCTACCTGTCTCAATTGTAAGAGTAACTTCACCATTCATATTTCACCTCAAACATAATCAATAGCCACATTTAAATACTCGTCATATGAGTGCACATATTTTTTTGCATTCATAATGTAAGCTTCCATATTAGGAACACTGCTAAAGTTCATCAGATACTTTAGCATGATAGTAAGATCTTTCTTTTGTGAGATTTCAACCAAAATTGGTGCACAATTATCCCCCATTAGCGTTGCATTGATAATACGATCAGTTTCATAAGCTAGAATACAGTTCCTACAACCGCCTGATAGTATCTTACAGTTAACAGGACCAAATAAAGGGTTAGTCATCTGATAGGCAGAGACCACGTCAGTATTATCAACTACCTTGCAGATATGCTTAACAAATGGATCTTCAAACCATTCTTCTCTAAATGTATTATTAAAGAGGATTGAAGGATGCTGAATTGCACCTTCAAGAGTACCAAAGTAAATGTTTAACATAGTATCACCTCTTTATAAGTATATCACAAACCTGCTAAAATATCAAGTCTTACTTCTGTGATTTGTACTCCAAAGAACGCTATATAAAGATGCTTTTCTATAAGCTTCTCTTGTTCTTTATTTCCTACTCTTCTTATAAGTCTATTAATAAGCAACAGCCTAATAATCCACAGGCTATAGATACACACATCAAAACCTCGTTAGGACCACCAGGTATTGTCCATATGCCCATAAATGTTATGAGCAACATGATAAAGCTAATTGTGATAAAAATGGCCCTAACCATTCTGAGAATTTTTCCCATTACTATTTCACCTCCCAAGCCACATTTGAAATAATATTGTCTTCGCAGTCAAAAAAGAAATTGAATATTCTAATTTTCAATATTAGCTCGAATTCTTATCTATTATGCAAAGTAATTTGTTTCTGCAGTCTTTTGAAAGACATCATCGAACAAACTGATATGGCCATTAATGTCACAAACAACATCATTCGCAGTTTCTCTAAGCTTACGCCAAGTATTGTTTTCTCCTAGCTGTGTAAAACTATCTACAATAAAAAACAAAGGAGTTGAATAATCACTAAAGTAATATGGAATTGTATTCCATATATCAATTTTATCCCTTGAATTACACATACATGTGTATATATCTGAAAAATCTGTGCCAAGTGCTGATTCCATTTTAGTTATGGCATCTTCTGAGAGAGAGAAGAGTAATTAATAACAGTATACAAGGATAACAACTTCATAATACCTCCAATTCATGCTGTCTATTTGGTAATGTTTTGGTGAGAATTACCCGTCATTTTCGTCATGCTAAACATATGTGCCTTTTTCTTCGTCATATATGAAGCCTTCGTCTTCCAGACAAACATCCCACAGCTCTGCATACAGCTCATATGCGTCTTTTGATTCACCTTCGTATTCGGTCACTGTGCTGTTCTGATTTGAAAATTCAGCCTCGCCTGTTCCATAGCCCGTATCTTCGTCTGCCCAGCGGAGCTTGATAGTGACATCCGGAAATTTTTCTGACAGAGCTTCACATATTGGTATAGCTACACCGTTTGCTGTCTGGAACCAAATTGTGTTATCATCAGATTCGCATGTTTCAAGAGCGTTCCATTTGGTACCCCAGTTATCGTCACCCCAGCCATACCATGTCGGATATCCGTACTTTTTGATATTGTTGAGATATATCTGTCCATTCTTGATGTTCTTTTTGTTTATGGTTTCAGGCGCATTGACACGTATGGTATCTTCGGTATTGAATGAACCGCAGGCTTTTCTTACCTTTTTTACAAGGTTTGTGAATGTCTTGAGAGCTACCTTCTTTTCACCGTAATCCGGTGTGCCGGGATTTATGGCTGTGAGAATTGCAGATAAGCCTCTGTCCGTTGCCGTTCCTTCTTCCATATTAAGACTTTCAGGCATAGGGATTATCTTGTTGAAGTCGATAACGGCGTCGTCTGTGCGGATCATTTCTCGCAGTTCTTTTATTCTTTCGGGATCGCCGGTAAAGGACATTTCGGTCATTGTGTAATTTGCCATTTTTTTGTTCCTTTCTGAATGTTGGTTTACTTGTTGATGGACTTTTGAATACGTAATACGATATCATCGAATGGTTCGTTGGCTATGCTGCCGAAGTTTCTTTGCTTCTGATCTTCATAGCTCAAGTCGCAGTTGGATCAGTCTCTGCGGGGATATAAAGGTTTCCCTGAATGATATGCGTATAGTCTCTCTGCATGTTTACGCAGTCACATTCTACACATACCATTATGCCGGTTTTGTTTTTGATGGCATAAGCTGCCATTTCAGTTCATATAGTGAGAATGTACAGAGGAGATGTCGTTTCACTGATTTTAGGTGAAACGCGTGTTTCGTATTTTTGCTGAAGCTGCGTCAGGTCCTCAGAGACAATGATGACATGCAGATTATAGAAGGATGTTTTTGCTGACAATGCTATGTCCTCCTTCAAATGGCTCTTATTTTTCTCAATATTGCCAGGTCAGCTAAACACTGATCAGAATGTATCACTATATGTGCAAGATCAGATTGTAAATTTCTACGCAAATTAGAAAAATACATAGCCTCAAACTCACCATAAAATGGAAAGCGTGATTCCGAACAAATCTCTTTAGTTTCATCCAGATATTCACTTATTGTCTCTTCAATAATATTATCAATGTTTAACATATCCACACCTCATATGAAATACGCTCCTGCTAAAGTTTAGCGGGAGCTTCTGATTACTTTGAAAGAATATACTGAATTCGTCGCTGTAGTAAGTCCTCGAGTCGCTTGATACGCTCTTCAGGTAGATCAAATAGAGGATGCTTTGGAAACGTGAAATCTATCAAACGAGATAGCATCTTTTTATGTCTATCCTTAAGCCATAATGCAAAAATGTCGTCATTGCTCAGTCCGGAGTTCTGATAATCATACTTCTTTGCATACTCGTCGATGTCTCTATCCAGAGTGTAGTATGGTAACATGCCACAGCCATTATCAAAGATAGGCGCCATTCCAACCACCTTATAAGTGTCATTATCCCTGAGAAATCCATAATTGTTCAGGTGCCTATCTGTGTTATACACCAGGGCATCAAATATCAATAGGTCCTCAAACTGTTCAAGCAGGCCAAAATCCTCAAAAAGCGAGACAATTTGCATAAATGTCTTAGGGTTGCTATAATTGCAAACAGGAGTGTAGCCGACTTCTTTTGATGTAAACATTGGACATGATGATACCAGATGTCCATGATAACGTTTCAGCGTGTAAGGAACAAAATTCTTCATCCCCATAGCTGCTAAAATGCTTGAACACATATACTCACTATATGGCTCATTACCTGTATTACAACATCCAGAAGTTCCACCTTTGTACAGATAAATCTGTTCATCATCTTCTCTGTACCAACACTTTGGAAGCATGCCATTTGTACCAAACTCTGGAGAGGTTGTACGCATATGAAGTCCCGCTAAGCCTTGTCCTGTGAGCATATACTCTGCAATGTCAACATTGAAAGTGTTTGTATAATGGTTACCAGAGTCCCAAGTTATACTATCATCTGCATCTGCCGGTTTAAACCAGAGTGTGTCGTTTAAAGATAAGCCATATGAGATATCAAGATACTCTGATATACTGTTTATCTGCATTCGCTGCAATAGTTTTTCAAGGTATTCGCGATTCTTCGCAGGCTTTCGCTGATTAAGTAGTTTGCGGAGCTCCCTTTCAACATTATAAGGTGAGTCATGCAGCTGTATAATGTCTGAAAGCGTAAATAGTTCGCTTCCCAAATCTTTCAGGTTGAACGATGTTAAGGGTATATTCTTATTCATCAAAACATAATCTCGTTCCATACTAGTTCCCTTTTCTTCGTCACTGTCAATGCGTTGGTTAATGAATTTACTATAGCACTCTTTGGAGCTTAAGATTAGAAATGCCGTAATCGTGTTCATTGCTATAATTAATTACGTGACGGCAAATTTCAAGTACATTGTAGCTCATTGTCGAACCTTTCTTTCATTGTGTCATATTCATTATATCGCATTTCCTCTGGTTTTGCAATTGTTGAGTTTTGCTCTTTTTTTTTTTTTGAAAGAAATAACAGGGAAACAGAGACTTTTGCCCTGATTTCCCTGTTTTGTTATGGTCACTCGTTTGTTTTGTAGTAGCTGTTGATGAGATTTTCGATGTTGTCCCAGTAAGTGATGTTGCAGTCGTATTCACCGTTGTCTACGTATTTACGGGCAATATAGTCTGCATACTCCTTTGTGAGCTTGATCCCCATGTGGTCGTCGGCGTAGTTTAGTACGTCTTCAATGACATAAGGCAACCATAACTTACGGTAAAGCAGGTCTTCGGTGCTGTCGGAAATTATGCCGTTCAGCTTTTCGATGATCGTATCAGCAGAGTCGTCTGCTGTGATGTTCACACTGTCAGTCAAGCTCCATTTTTCGAGTATGTCTCTGAGGCCGTCCTGTATCGCGTCGCGACCTGTTCCGTTATCATCAAGAAGTGACTCGAATCGTTTGATGACAGAGTTAATAAACTTGGGGAGCGTCTTTTCCGTGAGTGTGATATTGATGCTGTTAGCCATGTTTTTGGTATCCTTTCGTGTTTGTTATTCGGCTATGAAATGGATTGTTCCGTCAGTCATGATGTTGTTGTATCCGAAGAAGCTCTCGCCCCATCCGTCGGACATCTGTGCCGATGTCTGGTCTGCGATCGCTCTTCGGTATTTTTCTGTTAGTCGGACGCCAGGTTTCATTGTAAAGGTGATCTTTGCAACGAGTTCGCCGTGTACGTTTTCTTTGCATGACATTACAGCGCTGTCGATCTTGTCCTTCAGGATCTCGTCATAATACTGCTCCATGTGCATGCTGTTCCAGCTGTCGGTCATCTTTTTAGCAATGGTATCTTTGTGAGGCAGGTGCGTATCATAATCGGCGAGGGTATTCCCCTGTGCGTCGATTTCGGTTTCAGATACCGTTGTACTGTAAATGTATTTTGACATAGTGATCTGAACCTTTCTTTGCCTTACAGGGTAAGCATTGCCGCTAGTTCGTCGGCAGTGTCTTTTCGATCATGTTCGCGATAAAATTTGCATAGAAATTCGATCTGAGCTGGCTTCATTGGTTGACTGGCGTCATATCTGTGCCACGGAATACCGTGATACGGACTGGTTATTGCGATCCATCTTTCAACGGTAATTAACCATACAGCTCCAGGTATATTCGGTCCTGTTTTATCTCCGTAGTAACTTTCAAGTCTTTTGTCAGCCCATTTTTCGAGTTCATTCCATTTGCACGGATAGAATTTGCCCTTGTCGGATAACCAGCCGTATGAGTCGTTATACCGATTGGTGCTCTCTCCTGCTTTCTGGTCCAGGTATGAGCTCAATGGATTGTCTGTGCACGCAGGGTTGATGTTTTCGATCTGATCGAATATAGATTCCTGTGGAAATATGGATTTCCATTCAGGATTGTCTCTGCATACCTTTTCTCCGATTCGGAGCAGTTCGTTGAATGGCAGGTTATCTATAACAGCCATAAGCTTTTCGGTTGTCAAATCAAACATATTCACTATATTCCTTTCACTGCGTTCCGAAAGTCGTGTTAAGCTATTATCAACTTCTACTAAAGAAACTTGTTTTGTTTTGCTCTTCAGAATCAAAAACTGGATAGAGCATGGCTCTTTCAAAGAACATTTTCTATTTACAGTGTGTTGTTCTTCGATTGGTTTTCCATCATATGTCAAATCCCCTTTGTATTCGAATGCATGCTTCACAACCACATATTATGACATAATATATCATAGAATTCGCTGTAAGGGTTATGGCAAGTTGCATCATTGGAGCTTTTATATCAACATCTATAAGAATTTATCGTTCTGCGACTGCATTACTTCACCAATACATTAAGTTTCATCTGCTAAATGCGATTGATATATTAGTTCTCCTCTGACAGTTATATAACCGTATACTATGAATTCATCGTATCCTCACCTGTTATGTTATTGAATTTCTCTCTAGGAAAAATGAACTCTGCCGCATCGACATATTCTTATTTCACACTTCATGATACTACCTTCCACTTATCCACATTATAAATTAGACTCAATGAACTTCCAGTATCTCAAGCTACTAAAATGTTACCCATATCATCGATACCTCGTACAGTTCCTAATGTCCCTGTGGCTGGAGACTGTGGATCATTCATTTCTATCAGACGAACACGAGTCCCTTTAGGATACTTCTTGCGCAATCGCGAAACAATTGCTTTACATGGTTGTTTAATTATAAAGACCTCCCTACTAAAGAGAAATAAGGCGCTGTAAAAAAACAAAAGAAAAGGCTGCATCCAGAAAAAGAAAGGATGCAGCCTTTTTGTGGT